>Ga0080064_1000459_pt1 | contig 108559 bp, 103 predicted proteins | sample Subgrocontami54m_FD_69260 | JGI IMG/M metagenome (GOLD analysis project Ga0080064, IMG submission 69260) | Subsurface groundwater microbial communities from S. Glens Falls, New York, USA - GMW46 contaminated, 5.4 m (SPADES assembly) (version 2) ...
GGTCCCTCTCCCGAGGGGAGAGGGAAGCACGACGCTCCCTTCTCCCCCCGGGAGAAGGGTTGGGGATGAGGGAAGAAACGCCACGACAGATTCATAGCCGCAATTCGCGACGAGGCGTCTACCGCAGCAACCGCGCGCCGGAGGGGTGGTTTGAGCCATGAATCTGCGCGTGACAGTTGCTGCAACCGCGATTCACAGCGCGCTCGTCGGGCGCTACACCCCGCGGCAGATTCGAACGCGTGAGCAGGTTGGCGGGGTGAGAAACATTCGCGTGGCACTGCTGGCACAGGAAGGGCCGTGCCACCACCAACAGGCTTTCATGGCTGGAACCATGGGGCGTGTGGCAACTCAGGCAATCCTTGCGCACCGGCGCGTGCTCCCAGATGAATGGCCCGCGTTTTTCGCTGTGGCACGTGTAGCAAAGTTGGTTCACATGGTCTGCCTTAAGCAGCCCCCGGGTGACCGAGCCGTGGGGATTGTGGCAATCCTCACAGGATATCCGGCCCTCCAGCAGCGGCATGTGCGAGCGCTTGCGGAATTCCGTGCGTTGCTGCTGATGGCAGGTGAAGCAGGTCTCGCTGATGCTGCCTTTGGCGAGGAGCCCCGAGACCGAGAATTTCGCCATGGGATTGTGACAGTCGCTGCAGCCCAGGCGGCTCGTTTGATGGATCGATCCCTGCCAGAACATACGCTGGCGGCCCGTGTGGCACAGTAAACACTGCGCGTTCTGGATAGCCACGGGCACGTCACGGCGGCGCGTGAAGGCGATAATCGCGGTTTTGTCGGTCAAGTTTCCGACATGCTTTGCGCCGGGTCCGTGGCAAGCCTCGCAGCCTCTCGTGGCGAGTTCGTTCTTGGGATTCAACCGGAACACTTTGGCGTGGACCGTGTGCGCCCAGTTCTCTTGCTCTATCTGATGGCAAATCACGCACCGCGCATCGCCCAGGTAGCCATCCTTGTCTTGGGCAATTCCCGATGTCGTGAGCGCGCACGAAAAGGCGCCGCATGCGAGCAGCGACACCACGCTTCGCGACGAACGAACAATCCGGTTACTCAGGAAAGCTCACCCTAGCGTCCATTGGGCATCTGGTCGAGGAAGCTGCGCAGGGTGCCGAGATTCACAATGGGTGCGCCTGGCGTCCTGCCGTCAAGAAACCAGACACTGCCGTCCTTGGTCGCGACGTATACGCCTGTATTAGGGTAGAAACGATAGGTGTAGCCGGAAAACTGCTGTGTTGGCTGCCGGGCGGGCGCGAGCAGTTGCGGGTAAGTATCCTCGCCCCAATCCAGGAGCCGGTCCGTATCGTTGCTGTCGGGTAAACCAAGATAGGTTGCGATGTCGTTGATGGTTTGAGGGCCCAAGCCCAAGTAGCCATTCATGGCACCAATCAGCGTGAAGGCGTTGGTCAGGCCACTTGCGTTGAATCGATACGGTGTGAAGCGTGGCGCCGTGGGCAGGTCGCCGTGGCAGAGTCGACACGTAGGGTTGAAAGCGGTGCGGCCCGCATCTACGCTCCCGGCGCCCCAGGCAGCGGGAGCCAAAGCTACCAATGAAGAAACGATCAGGAATACAGAAAAAATCTTCACAAAATCCTCACTGATCAACGAGAGCCGAATCGGCTATTTCAGGCAAACATGGCGAGAGCGACGTTTATTCCAGGACTTGTGGATCGCATCTCCGTTTACTCCAGCAAACAGGAAAACCAATGTGCCCCTCATTGGAGTGGGCTCTGCGGCCGCGCCTGCCGCGAATCAGCAACGAGCGTTACAACATATCATGATCTCCTCGAGGACCGCGGGGCGTGCTGCGGAAACCGGCTTCCGCAGCGTTGTAGCCTTCCGGCGTTCGGTTGGCAGGCGTGGCTGATACCGGATATGATATTTCCGGGTCTTGTCACGAGAAATTTTCAGCGAAAATCGCCAAGTTGTTGGCATCAACGGAACGCGTAGCGGGTGTACACTATTCGACGATAAGCAAGGTCATCAAGGGGGGAATATGAAATCCGTGATGTCTGAATTTGACCGCAGTTCGCTGTTGCGCGACTTGGTCGGGGTCCCGGCGCTCTTAGTGCTGGCGTGCCTGCTCGCCGGACCCGTCGCTGCCGCGAATTCCCGCACGCTGGCTATGGGCACCGCCCACACCTGCGTGATCGACGGCGGGCAAGTGAAATGCTGGGGACGGAACGACTCCGGCCAACTCGGCGACGGCACCATCGTGCAGCGCAATACCCTCGTGACCGTGAGCGGCATCAGCAATGCGACCGCAGTGGTGGCCGGCAGTTTTTATACCTGTGCAATCGAAGGTGGGCAGGTCAAGTGCTGGGGAAAGAATGATTTCGGTCAACTCGGTGATGGCAGCACAGTGAATCGCGCCACCACACCTGTTACGGTAAGCGGCATCAGCTCTGCGACCGCGCTCGATGCCGGCGATAGTCACGCCTGCGCGATCGTCGGCGGGAGCGTCAAGTGCTGGGGATTCAATATCTCCGGCCAACTCGGTAACGGCACCCTTGAGAATAGCAACGCGCCGGTAACAGTAAGCGGCATCACCGCCGCCACGGCGCTCGCAACCGGCGGTGAGCACACGTGCGCAATCGACGGGGTGCAGGTCAAGTGCTGGGGGCTCAATTCCTCGGGACAACTCGGCAATGGTGGCATCACTACCACCGCGCAGAACAGAACGCCGGTGCCAGTAAGCGCGAGCGGCACCGCCACCCTGTTGACCGCAGGCAACAGCCACACCTGCGCGGTTTTCGGCGCGCAGCTCAAATGCTGGGGAAAGAACGACTCCGGCCAACTCGGCGACGGCAGCACCACGAATCGCACCGCGCCCGTGACGGTGAGCGGCATCGGCACCGCGACCGCACTCAATGTGACTGCGCTGGCGGGAGGCTTCAGCCATACCTGCGCAATCGACGGCGTGCAGGTCAAGTGCTGGGGATCGAATCAATTCGGCCAACTCGGCGATGGCAGCACGACCAACCACGGCACGCCCGTGACGGTGAGCGGCATCAGCAGCGCGACCGCGCTGGACACCGGCGATTACCATACCTGCGCGATCGATAACCTGCAGGTCAAGTGCTGGGGGCTTAATAACTCCGGCCAGATCGGCGATGGCACCACCACCGATCGCCGCACCCCCGTTGCAGTCAGCAGCGGATCGCTGGCCCCCCCAACTCAGCCGCCGGTGGTCACGCCGCCGGTGACCCCGCCCCCGCCCGATCCCACCCAGCCGGTTGCGCCGCCTCCGGTGACGCAAACCGAGTACACAGTGACCACGGGCGTGATACCGCCAGCGGCAGTTTCCACGACTGCCACCGGCACGCTGGGCAGCGTCACGCTGAACGTGACACTGAACCTGTCGCTACTCTTCCCGGCGCCGTTATTCTCGGGGCAAGGCCAATTCGCCGTCGCCTACAATGTCTACGTCGCAGCCCTCGTGCCCGCTGGGCGACTGGGCCTGCCCGCCTCTGCGTGGTTCATGCTTCCCAGCACGCGATCCTGGGCGCCGCTCGGCTCCCCGATCGCCGCCTACCTGCAAAACGTGGAACAGAGCGCTACCGTAGAAATCGGCATTCTGCAAAACATCGACGTGACCGGATTAATCGGCACCGAGATTTATGTGGGCTATGGACTTAACGACCAGGAAATGCTGGCCACCGGGCGCTACCGCGGTGTCTTCATCGCGCGGTAACCAGCCGGGAGGCACGAGCCGCACGGTAGGAGGAGACTAAATGGTGATTAGATTCCCGGCAGCTATTCGCCTCGCAGCGGCTGCTGTGGGGTTTTGTTGGGTGGGAGCGCTTCATGCCGCCGCCCCGAACAGCGCGGAGATCGTCTCCCTCACCGGCAAGGGGGAGTTTCGCACGCAGGCGACCGCGCCGTGGAACGCAGCGCGGGTCAGCCAGCGCTTACTTGGCGGCAATTTCGTGCGCACGCTCGACCAGAGCATGATGGCGCTGTTGTTCTCCGACAAAACCCAGATCAGTCTCTCGCGCAACAGCATGTTCGAGATCAAGTCGATCGGGGACGGCAATTCCACCGATACCACGATCTCCCTCAGCCGGGGCAAATCGTGGACGCAATCCAAGGCGGTGCCCGGCCGTATGCGCATGGAAACGCCGGGTGGGACCGCCGGCATACACGGCACCGACTGGGTCATGGAGGTGGATGACGCGGGTAATTCGGTGCTCACGGTGCTCTCGGGGGAGGTCGAGTTTGCCAACCCGCTGGGCGCCGTGACGGTGCGCGCCTCGGAGCAGGCAGTGGCGAGCCCGGGCCGCGCGCCGGAAAAGCGCGTGCTGCAAAACCCGCGAGACCGCGTGCAGTGGGTGACTTCTTACCGCGCCGATCCATCGCGCTATCGGGACCTTGCCGAGGCGCCGGCCTATGCGCCCCTGCGTGCCGCGCTCGATGACGGGCGGGTGCCGGATGCACGCGCGCTGCTGGCGGACAAGCTCAGGCAGGATCCGGCGGCACCGGCAGGCGCCTGGCTGCTCGCGGCGGATTTTGAACTGGCGGCGGGAGAAATCGGTGAAGCGCGCGCCCGGCTTGCAAGCGGAGCATCGCGTTTTCCGAAGGATGACCGCTTTCCGGCCTATCAGGCGCGGGCCGCCATGTTTGCTGGCGATTGGGACCAGGCGCGCGCGATCCTCCGGACGGCGCGCGGAGCCTTCGCCGATTCAGTCGAACTGGCGCTGGTCGCGGGCGAGATCGCGCGCTTCGATGGGGCGGGACCGCAGGCAGTTGCCGAATTTGAGGCCGCAGCCTCACGCGCGCCGCAGGATGTGCGCGCGTGGCACGGACTCGGCGCGACTCAGGCCGAGCGCGAAGATTTCGCGCCGGCGCGTCAGGCCCTGACGCAAGCGACCAAGCTTGCGCCACAGGCGGCGGCGCCGCTCGCCGATCTCGGCTCGCTGGAGACGCTGGCGCAACGCTGGAGCGAGGCGAAAGCGGCCATCGACCAGGCGCTCACGCTGCAGCCGGACGACTACATCGCGTGGACAAGCCGGGGCGTGCTGCTGCTGCTGCAGGGTCATCCGGACGACGCGCTCGAGGCTCTGCTCAAGGCGAGCCTGCTCGAGCCGCGCTTTGCGCGGGCGCAACTGCATGCGGCGATTGCGTGGTATCAACTCGGGCGGCGCGACGCCGCGCTCTCCGCGCTGGACAAGGCCAAGGCGCTCGATCCCAACGACCCGTTGCCCTATTACTACGAAGCGATGATTGCGCAGGACGCGCTGGACCCGATGGCCGCCATCACCGCGGCCCGCGAAGCGCTGCAGCGCTATCCCTATCTGAAATCGCTCGCGCCGATTGCCAACGACAAGCAGGGCAGCGCCAATCTGGGCAGCGCCTATGCGCTGTTCGGGCTCGAGTCCTGGGCGCGCAGAACGGCGCTGGAAAGCCAGCACCCGTTTTTTGCCGGGAGCTATGTCTTCCTCGCCGAGCGTACCGTGGAGCCGTATCTACGCAACTCCGCGCTGGTCCAGGGCTATCTCACCGATCCCACGCTGTTCGGCGCCTCGCCCAAACTGAGCACCCTGGTTCGCAGTCCCGGCGGACATGCGTCGATCGCGGTCAATGCCAATCGCTCGCCGGGATTTTCTTCGCGCGAAGCGTCGATCACCGCAAATGGATACGCGGTTTCCCCGGTACCGGTGGCCGGTTTCATCGAGATGGCCGCGCCGCGTTTTAGTTCAGGCGATTTTGCCTTCGACGCCACTGCGCCCAGCCTGGTGATGGCGCTCGGTTTGCGGCCAAGCGCGCAGTGGGGCGTATTCCTGTATCGCGACGAATTTCGTCCACGCATCGAGCGCATCAGCCTGGACACCGCGAATGATCGCGTCACCGGTGACGTGTACCGCAACGACCTCGGCGCGAGCTGGCAAATCGATCCGCAGACGGCAATGTGGGCGCGTCTGGGCTCGGGCGCCAATGACACGGTGGTCGCCAGCCGCGCGCAGTCCTGGAATCGGACCTTTCAACGCGACGACAGGGATGGCGGATTGCGGCTGACGCTCAAGCGCGCAAGCGGCGAGTGGACTGTGGGTTTGGAACACGGCAGGACCACCACGCCGGCCCGCATCGCAGCTCGGGGCATCAATCTGGTGGAGAACCGGACCTCATCGGAAGGCTCGGGCTCGCGGCTGTTCCTGTCGTGGAAGGGAATCGCAGGTCCGTGGCGGCTGCAGGCCGACCTCGATCATTCGGATTTCCGCTTCGAGCAGTCGCGCTCCTCGGTGGTCACGCAGCTTTCCTCGGGGCGGCAACTGACGTTCACCGAAAACCCGATTCGTGATGAGACCCGGGTCTGGTCGCCGCGCATAGGCGCGGCTTGGTCGCCCTCGCCAAGAGCAACCTATCGCGTTGCATGGCAACGCCTGATGCGGCCTGCCACCGGCGCGAGTCTCGCGCCGCTCGATACCGCGGGCATTTCTCTCGATCTGCCCGGTCTGCAACCCGGCGGCACCCTGAGACGAACGCGGGCGCAGGGCGAATGGGAACTCGGCGCACACAGTTTCCTGACGGCTTTTGCGGATCATCGCAGCATACACAACCTCTACGGACCGGACGGGCAGACGCTCAATGCCGAGGCTAGCCTTGCTCAATACGACCGGCTGCGGCAGCAGGGGCTCGCGGGGGCGTTGTCCCCTGAGGCGCTTGAGGCGCCGCCGGTATTTGCAGCGGGCACCATCAATACGGCCGGTCTGGTTTTCGAGAGCATCGCGGGCAAGCGCTGGTCATGGTCGGCGAACTATATTCACAGCCAGACTTCCAATGAACCGTATCCGCAGGCGCCTCTGCCCTACTTTCCCAAGCACAGGCTGGGATTCGGTGTGAACTGGTTTGCCCCCGAACGCTGGGTTATCCGCGCGCAGACGGCTTGGCGCAGCGAACGGTTTACCGACGCGACCGGAAATCTGCGGCTGGCGCCGGATTGGGACCTGTCGCTCAGAGCCACGTGGCAGGATGCCGCCAAACGTTCGCTGATCGAGCTCTACGGCAACAACCTGGGCCGAAACGACGACACGCGCATCATCGGCGCGCGCGCGATATGGCGCTACTAGACGGTGCATCCAGGCAGACACCGGGCAGGCATTGATTATTTTTTCCAAGGCCGGACTCGGTAAATTTTCGGCACCTCTGGTCGCTCTCGCGGTCTGGATGGCCGTTCTGGCCGGGAGCGAATCGCGCTTCTGGAAAGCTCTCGAATTTCGCAACTTTGACTGGCTGACTGTCCACAGTGCGCCGGGTGAGTCGAGGCTTCCCATCGTGATTGTGGGCATCGACGATGCCTCGATGGCGCAGTTGAACGAGCGCTGGCCGTGGCCGCGACGCCTGCATGCGCGGCTGGTCGAGACCCTGCACAAGGCGGGCGCGGCAGTGATCGCGATGGATGTCATATTCGATCACCCGACGACGCCGCGCGACGATGCGGCGCTGGAGCGCGCGGTCGCCAAGGCGGGCAACGTCGTGCTGGCCGCCGCCCGCTTCAGCCAGACGACGGCCCAGGGCATGTTGTGGAGCAGGTTTGATCCGATGCCTTCGTTGATCCGCGCGGGCGCCAAACCGGGGCTGGTCAACATCGAATTCGAAAGCGATCAGATCGTCCGGCGATTCCCGGAAGCCGGCGAGTCATTCTGGAAGGAAGTGTTGTTCCGGGTGCGTGAAGCGATCCCGACTTTGGAGTTTGATCCGGGGCTGAAGCAGGACAGCCTGATTCGCTATGTCGGTCCGGACCATTCATTTCCCTATGTCTCGTTTTACCGCGCACTGGATGTCGGAAAGTCCATTCCGAAGGATGTTTTCGAGAACGCCCTGGTCCTGGTCGGCCGCGAAACCCAGGCCGCCTCCGACATCGGAGCATCGCAGGTCGACGTATTCGCCACGCCGTTCACGTCCACCACGGGGCGGCTCACGCCGGGCGTGGAAATCCTCGCCACATTGATGGACAACGCGATCAACCGTTCCAGCATTCGCGAGGTACCTCTGTGGGGACGGGGCATCATCCTGTTGGCGGTGAGTTGCTGGTGCGCGTTCGTGCCATGGCGATTCCGGCCGGTGTGGAGTGCTTTGAGCGCGTTGCTGGCTTGCGCTGCGGTCGCGGCAGCCAATGCCGCATTGTTCGTGTACAACGCATGGTGGTTGCCGATGTTCAGCTCGGTCGCGGCTGCTCTGTGCATCTACGTGATTCAAGGGTCGTTCGCGTACGTCACCGAAGTACGCAACAAAGCGCGCATCCGGGAAGCGTTCTCGTTATTCGTGCCTGCGTCCGTCGCCGACAGCCTTGCCAGTCAGTCCACCGCATTGACGCCCGGCGGAGAGGAGAAAGAGCTGAGCGTTCTCTTCACCGACCTCGCCGGATTCACGACCGCGGCGGAAGGGTTGCGCCCGTCGCAGGTCGCGCACCTCCTGAACACTTATTTCCATGCCATGACGGAAATTGTGTTCCGGCACAAGGGAACGGTGCAGGGGTACATCGGCGATGCGCTCATGGCGTTCTGGGGCGCGCCGGTGGCCGATGCGGCCCACTCGGTCAACGCGGTGGCGGCGGCGGAGGAAATGGTCGCTGCGCGCGATGCCATCAACGGCCAATTGCAGGCAGAAGGATTGCCTACCGTGAGTACCCGGATCGGGATACACACCGGGCTGGCGATCGTGGGCAACATCGGCTCGAGGGTTCGATTCAATTACACGGCGATCGGGGATACCTGCAATCTCGCGTCCCGGCTGGAGGGGCTGAACAAGCGCTATGGCACCTGGCTGCTCGTAAGCGGTGAGACGCTCGCTCAGCACACCGATCGCTCGCGATTCCGTCGCATTGAGAGAGTGAGGGTGAAGGGTCGCGACAAGCCCGTCGAGGTGTTCACGCCCTGCGACGACCGCTGGCTGGTGGAGCAAGGCGACCAGGCGATAGAGCTGTTTGGTACCCGCAAGTGGGAAGCAGCCGACGCTATCTGGCAGGAAGTTCAGGCACGCTATTCAACCGACCCGGTCGCGCAGTACTACCGATCGAGAATCGCGGAGTTCGCCGTGGAGCCGCCGCCGCCCGAGTGGGACGGCATCGAGTCGATGACGGAAAAATAGAAACCCGGTAAATATTACTTCCGATATTGCGATTTCACGGCCTCAGTCGGGAGGTGTTCCACACTCACTCCCGGCGCAATTCCGCTCGGCGAACCGGAGTTGAGCAGGGATCGATTCCGCTACATCGGCGTATAGGTATAGGTCACGTTGTAGGGAACTGACAATGTATAGGGGCTGGTAACCGTCAGTACCGCAGCGATCTGCCCAGTCGTTCCGCTGAACGAGCATGAGGTGATCGACCATGATCCTGACAGTCCCTGAATGCTTTGCTGGAACTGGTTGTATATGTCGGGAGAGCAGAACTCGCTTTGGCTGCTCGGTAGGGATACATCCGTAACTCTGGTGGGAGGGACCGGAAAACCGGATGCGACAATACTAAGGTCAAGGTTGTATCTTCCGGAGGTACCGGCATCAGCAACAATGCCACCGAGACTTACGAGCGCAAACGATGGATTAGTCAAGCTTACTCTTGGATAGCTCGTCGAGCCCACCGTTACGCTAGGCATGCGTATCGTGTTCGTAGCGCTCACATACGTTATTTCGCTACCCACTGATGGATCGTCGATCGCCAGCGTGCCAAAGGTGAGCAAACGCACGACAACGTTTGCATAAGTGACCGAAGCATCGATTTTGACGGTGGGGAGTGTAAGTACGTTGGTGGAAGCCTCGAAACTCGCGGTACTCGCCGCGTTCGCCAAACTGCTGAAAAACACCAGAAAACACAAGACAAATCTGGGCGAGTGCTCCATTGAGTACCCCCTCCAGTAATGTTAATCAAGGCGAGCGCGAAGCGAGAAAATGATAGCTCAACCAGCGCCGAATGTGAATCAATTTAGTGATTGCGACAAGTCAGCGGGCCGGGTTTCCTGCGGGGCTCGCGCGTGCCATCCCCATTAGGCGGGACCGCGGACAAGAACGCCAATGATGGGAACGCGTTCCTCCAATTGACCGCAGCGTCGAACGAAGTGAACCGGGTTAACTCTGGTCCCAAAACACATTGATTAGATGAAAATGCCAGGGTCGGCGTTCTTTGCGGTTATGAACTGCGGTTTTCTTGCGCTCGGAAGGACTGGGGTGGCGTCGAATCGATTACGGAAAAATTAAAACCCGGGTAACAGCATGATCCGGGCCGACTACTGCGGCTGGATGCCGGCCTTCTTCGCGATCTCGGCATACTTGCGCAGATCCTGCCTCAGGAACCGCGCGAACTCTTCCGGCGTGCTGCTGACCGGTTCGAGATTGAGCGCGGCGAAGCGCTCGCGCGTGTCCGGCATCTCTACGATCCTGCGCGCAGCCGCGTTCAGCTGTTCGACGACGGCTATGGGTGTGCCGCGCGGAGCGTGGATACCGTACCAGCCGGTCGCCTCGTAGCCCTTGATTCCGATTTCGTCCACGGTGGGAAGCGACGGCAATTGCGCCGAGCGCTTGAGCCCGGTGAACGCCAGCGGCCGCAGCCGTCCGGCCTGCACCATGGGCACCACCACCGGGCTGGGCCCGAACATGAGCGGAACGTGCCCCGCCAGCAGGTCATTGACCGCCGGGCCGGCGCTCTTGAACGGCACGTGGCTGAGCTTCACGCCCGCCATCACCTGAAACATCTCGCCCGCGATATGGGTGAGGTTGCCGTGTCCGGCGGAGGCGTAGTTGATTTTGCCCGGAGCAGCGCGGGCCATATCGATCAGTTCCTGCAGCGAGCGCGCAGGAAACGAAGGGTGCACCACAATCACCAGCCCGCTCGAGTTGGCAATATGGCCGACCGGCGCGAAATCGCGCAGCGTGTCGTACGGCAGCTTGCGATAGACCGCCGGATTGATGGTGTGGGCCCCGGCCGTGAACAACAGGGTATAGCCGTCGGCCGCCGAGCGCGCGACGATCTCGGAGCCGATGATGTAATTCGCTCCGGCGCGATTGTCGATGACAACGTTCTGTCCGAGCAGCACGGCAAGCTTCTGGCCGACGATGCGCCCGACCACATCCACCGCTCCGCCGGGCGCCACCGGCACCACCAGCCGGATCGGCCGCTCGGGATAGGCGGCGGCGCAAGTCGAAGCCAACAAGATCAATGCGAGCGCTGCCGCAATCTTTGAATTCATATCACCTCCTCCAGGACGTACGCGAAATCAATCCGGCATCCAGGGCATGGCGATCTGGGCCGCGAATTCCGTTTTTACGTCGATCACCGCCGGCAAAGCGGACGCCATCGCGGCTTCGAACGCCTTGCGGAAATCCTGCGGCTTCTCGACGGTGACGCCAAAGCAATCGAAAGACTGTGCGATGCGCGCGAAATCGGTGTTGCGGTACTCGTAACACTCGCCCATGCGGCTCACGTCGCGGCCCTGATAGGCGGCGCTCAGGCTGCGTAACCCCTGCGACAGGCACCGATTGTTGTTGACGATAGTCACGGTCTTGATGCCGCATCGGAGCGCCGTTTCCAGCTCCGGCAGGTGGTAGTAAAACGCGCCATCGCCGCAGAAGCAGATCACCGGCTTATCGGGCGCGGCGCATTTCGCGCCGAGTGAAGCCGGGAAGGACCAGCCGAGCGAGCCGGCCGCGCGGAAAAAGCGCTGCGCCGGATGCCGCAGGTAAACCAGCGTGCCGGCCAGCAGGGCGGCATAGCCGGTGTCGGCAATCAGGATCGCATCCTTGGGCAACAATTCAGTCAGTTCGCGGCAGATGCGTTCCGGCCGCATCGGGACCTGGTCGGATGAGCGCAATGGGTCGGCCTCCTTGCGCCACTCGTCAACGAAGGTCCGGGTGCGGGCAAGCCAGTCATCGTGCCTGGCAGCAGAAGCAGCGGCGGCCAGCGCCTCCAGCGCCGCGCGCACGTCGCTCTGAATTCCGATGACGCCCGGGTAACTGCGCCCGATCTCCACCGGGTCGAGGTCGATCTGGATGATCGCGGTGCCTTCCCCGGGCATCTTCCAGTTGCCCGTGGTGTGGTCGCTCGTATTGCTTCCCGCGTAGATCACCAGGTCCGCCTCTGCCAAGACGTGATTCGCGCAGCTACGACCGTAAAGACCGACTATGCCCCGGAACAACGCATGATCCTCGACCATTACCGCCTTCGCATCGGGCGTGGCAACGACCGCTGCCCCAATGCGCTCCGCGAGCGTCGTCACTGCCGCCGCTGCCTCTGAAACGATCGCGCCGCGGTCGGCCACGATCACCGGCCTCAATGCCGTCTTGATGGCGGCCGCCGCCCGCTGCACAGCGGCCGGATCCGGCGCGGGACGGAAGGCGGGATAACGCGTGTTCGCCTCGTCCGCAACGATATCGAACATGCCCTCCAGCGGCGTGATCGCATCACCGGTGAAACCCGCAACGTCAAGATGTACCGGCCGCGGCGTGCCGGTGGTCGCTTCGCGAAACGCCATGCGCAGCAAGTGCGGTATCTGTTCCAGTTCGTCGATGCGGCCGTGGAATTTGGTCACCGCCGCATACAACGGCCCGTGCGCGACCTCCTGGTAGGCATTGCGGTACTGGTTCGACGCCACGTGCCGTCCGGTCATCGCGATCACCGCCGAGTGCCCGAGGTAAGGGTCCTGCATGCCGGACGCGAGGTTGGCCGCGCCCACCGACTGCGCCATGCAGATTCCGGGGCGGCCTGCCACGCGCGCATAGCCGTCCGCCATGTAGGCTACGGCTTTCTCGGAGTGCCCGAGTATGCGCCTGATGCCGACGTCCTCCATCTCGGCCAGCACGCGCCGCAGAATTGCGTCCATGAAAAAAACGTGGGTGACGCCGTAGGCCTTGAGCGTCTGCGCGATAAGCCGCGCGCCCGTCATCTTTTGCGCCATTGATTTCTCCCCTGACAATAGGCAGTTGCGTTTATTCCGCCATCATAGCGCAGACGCAAGCCACGTGACTGGAAACACCCTCACCCACCTTCGCAGGCTTGACGGCGGAGCGGATGAGGCGGAAGCTTGCGCAGCGCATACCGTTAACGGCAAGGCCGCGAGCAATGGTTTCTGCCGCGCGCGAATGCCTGGACGCCTGCCTTCTCAAATCATCCATCATGGCAAACTGGTTGCGACGCTGCCACGAATGCAACTTTCCGCTCGGCAAGAAAGACTTGTTCTGCCCGCGCTGCGGTGCCAAGCAACGGCGCGAGAAGGTCGCATCCAGCGTCGCAGCGACAAACGATGATATGCTTGGGAACCATCAGCGTCCGGGTTAACAATGACGGCCACGGCAACATCGACCCCGCCCCGCTATGCGCCCGATGCGTCCTTGCGCTCGACGCCGGAGACTGTCATCTGGGGCTACATTGCCGCTGACCGAACGCCGGTGCTGCGCATCCAGTCGGGCCAGACCGTCAGAATAGACACCGTCTCGCACCAGGGAATCAATACCCGGCAGGATCCGGTTGCTTATTTCGCCGCCGCCGGTATAGCGCCGGAGCACGTGCTGCAGGACGCCATCGACATCTTCGGCAAGGTTAAGCGCGCTGAAGGCGCGGGCCCCCACGTCATTACCGGGCCTGTTTATGTCGAAGGTGCGCAGCCGGGCGACATGCTGGAAGTGCGCGTGCTCGATGTCGAGTTCCGCGTGCCTTATGGCGTCAATTCCACCGGACCGGGGTCGGGCGTGTTGCCGGAGTTGCTCGCACAGCCCGCGTTGCGGACCATCAAGCTCGATCTCGAACGCGGAGTCGCGCTGTTTTGCGCCGGCATCGAAGTGCCGCTTGCGCCGTTCATGGGCATAGTCGCGGTCGCACCGCCTCCTGCCCTCGTGCGCGTCAGCACCAAGCCGCCCGGCGCCTTCGGCGGCAATATCGACTTCAGGCACCTGACCGCCGGCGCCACGCTTTATCTGCCGGTATTCAACGCGGGCGCGCTGTTTTACACCGGCGACGGGCACGCCATGCAGGGCGACGGCGAAGTCGACGGCACGGCAATCGAAATCTCGCTTACGCCGACGCTGCAACTCATCGTGCACCCGGGCGCGGGCACGGGCATGAAATGGCCGCGCGCCGAAGACTCGGCGAATTATTACGCGATGGGGATGGACACCAATCTCGATACTGCGCTGAAAAACGCGGTCCAGCAATCCGTCGACTTCCTGCGACAGCGGGCGGGATTGTCCGCGGCGGACGCCTACGCGCTTGCCAGTCTGAGTGCCGATTTCCGGGTGGGCGAAGCGGTGAACACCGTCAAAATGGTTTATGGCGTGATCCCGAAAAAGCTGTTCGCGCAGAACCCGGGTTACTGGTACAGGAAGTAGCGTCCCATGGCCGACCCGAAAAAACTCAAGCGCGACACCCTCATCACCCACGCCGGACGCGACCCGCAGCGCTACGCCGGCCTCGTCAATACGCCGGTGTTTCGCGGCTCGACCGTGCTGTTCCCGAACGTCGAATCCTACGAACTGCGCGATCCCGACAATTACAAGGTGATGCGTTACGGCATCCATGGTACGCCGACCACGTTCGCGCTCGAGGAAGCGGTGGCGCAACTCGAAGGCGGCCACGCCGCGGTCGCGCTGCCCTCGGGGCTGGCTGCGATTGCAGCAGCACTTGCCGCATTCGTAAAGGCCGGCGACCATATACTCGTCGTGGACACGGTCTATGGTCCGACGCGCGCGTTTTGTGACCGGCGGCTGCGGCCCTTCGGCGTCGAGGTCGAATATTACGATCCGCTGCTTGCGGGCGGCATTGCGAAGTTGATCCGCACGAATACCACGGCGGTGTTCTGCGAAGCGCCGGGTTCACTTACTTTCGAGATGCAGGACATACCCGCGATCGCCGCCGCAGCGCATGCGAAAGACATCCCGGTGCTCGCCGACAACACCTGGGGCACTCCATACTTCTTTCGGTCATTCGAGCACGGTGTCGACGTGTCGATCCACGCCGGCACCAAGTACATCGCCGGTCACTCCGACGCGCTGCTGGGACTTATCGTCACCAACCAGACCTACTGGCTCAAGGTGCGCAGAGCCGTCGCCGATTATGGCTATTGCGTGAGCCCCGATGACTGCTTCCTCGCGCTCAGGGGCCTGCGCACAATCGGTGTGCGCATGAATCACCAGCAGCAAAGTGCACTCAGGATTGCACGCTGGCTTGAGGCGCGTCCCGAGGTCATGCGCGTGCTCTACCCTGCGCTCGAAAACGATCCGGGACACGCGCTTTGGCAGCGTGACTTCAGCGGCGCGGCGTCGCTGTTCGGAATGATACTGAAGCCGGTGAACGACAAGGCGGTCGCCGCAATGATCGACTCGCTGAAACTTTTCGGCATCGGCTCGAGCTGGGGTGGCTTTGAAAGCCTGGCCATACGCGCCGATCCGGCCAGGGGCCGCACCGCGACCCGGTGGAATCCCGGCGGGCCATTGCTCCGTCTGCACATAGGGCTCGAAGACGCCGACGATCTGATCGCCGATCTCGAGCAGGGATTCGCGCGCCTTGCGCAAACCCCGTGATTACGCCCGCGCCGGCACAGCCGGCACGGGGCTCATGACCTCCGGTATCGTTACGGCAGCAGCACCGTCGAACCGGTGGTCCTGCGGGCTTCGAGATCGCGGTGTGCCTGCGCCGCGTCGCGCAGCGGATAGGTCTGATTGATTGAAATCCTGACCGCTTTGCTTTTGACCACGGCGAACAAGTCGCGTGCCGCCTGCAACAGATCCTCGCGCTTCCCGGTGTAGGTAAACAGCGTTGGGCGCGTGAGAAACAGCCCCCCCTTCTGGGCCAGAACACCGGGGTTGAATTGCGTCACCGCACCGGAGGCGTTGCCGAAACTCGCCATCATCCCGAGCGGCGAAAGACAGTCGAGTGAATCCATGAAGGTGTCCTTGCCTACGCCGTCGTACACGACCGGAACGCCTTTGCCTTTGGTGATTTCCTTGACGCGCTCGACGAATTTTTCGCGCGCGGTGACGATCACGTGCTTGCAACCGGCTTTCTTCGCGAGTACCGCCTTCTCGTCGCTGCCGACCGTGCCGATCACGGTCGCACCCAGCGACTTCGCCCACTGGCACAGGATCAGGCCGACGCCGCCGGCTGCCGCGTGCATGAGGATGGTGTCGCCTTTTTTCACCTTGTAGGTGCGCCGCAGCAGATACCACGCGGTCATGCCCTTGAGCATGATCGCGGCGGCGATTTTATCGTCGATGCCGGTGGGAATTTTCACCAGCCGCGCGACCGGGCGTATGCAGACTTCGGCGTAGGAGCCGATCGGGTTCGCGTAGGCAACGCGGTCGCCGACTTTGAATTCCTTCACCTTGGGCCCGACCGCTTCGACCACGCCCGCGCCTTCCATGCCGAGCGTTAGCGGCAGCGTGTTCGGGTACAGCCCGGTGCGGTGATAAACATCGATGAAGTTCAGGCCGACCGCGGTATTGCGCACCCGTACTTCGCCCGGACCGGGACTGCCGACCGGGACTTCTTCCCACATCATTTTTTCAGGACCGCCGGTTTCATGAATTCGTATCGCATGTGGCATAGGTCATTCTCCGTTCGTCATTAGCTGAAAAAGGTTTTCTCGCAGCCCGCTATTGTAACTCCATCGCCTGAAACCCGCAGGCTCGCCTGTCCGGCCTGTGTACACATGCTATATTCGGTGTTAGTCGTTCGATACTTTATGACGCCCTAACCCCTCCGGAGACAGAAATGGCCGCCGCATCCGCACCCGTGTCCCAGCCGCGTGCCTACCCGCTGATCGTCGAAAAGGACGTGCAGATACCGATGCGCGACGGCACGCTGCTTTATGCCGACGTGTTTCGCCCCGACGGCGGGGACCAGCGTTTTCCCGCCATCATGAACATCAGCGTCTACCAGAAGGACAAGCTGTGGGTACCGCCCGCGGATCTGGAAGAAAAAGCCAATCCCTACATGGCATGGGAAACGGTGAACCCGATGTGGTGGGTTCCGCGCGGCTATGCGTGCGTGCGGCTGGACGCGCGCGGCTCCGGCAAATCGCCCGGACAGTCGGAGCCCAGCTCGTACCAGGAAGCGCTGGATTTCTACGATGGAATCGAGTGGATCGCGAAACAGCCGTGGTGTACGGGCAACATCGGTACCTGCGGCATTTCATATCACGCCAGTTCCCAGTGGCGGGTTGCCAATCTGCAGCCGCCGTCGCTCAAGGCGATTTGCCCGTGGGAAGGCCGCGCCGACCAGTACCGCGACCAGGCCTATCATGGCGGCATTTTCGCGCTGGGATTCATCGGCAACTGGTGGCTCACGCATACCGCGCACCATCTTCTCGGCAGGCCGCGCGGCTACAACCCGGACTCGTTTCATAACGACATGCTGTGGCAGTTCATGAGAAACGATCTCGATTCCGAGTACTGGCGGCAGTGCAGCGCGCGCTGGGAGCGGATCACGGTACCGGTCTTCAGCGTCGGCAACTGGGGCGGATTTTCGCTGCATCTGCGCGGCAACACTGAAGGCTACATGAACGCCGCCTCCCGGCACAAAAAGCTCAGGATACACACCGGCACGCACTTCCACCCGTTCCATTCGGAGGAAGGCCGCATGGACCAGCTGCGCTGGTTCGACCACTGGCTGAAAGGCATGGACACCGGCATTCTGGACGAGCCGCCGGTAAAACTCGAAATTCGCACCGGCGGCAGCCGCAAGCCGTATCCGTTCCGCTTCGAGAACGAGTGGCCGCTCGCCCGGACGAAATGGACAAAGCGGTATCTCAAGGTTGAGCGTGAACCATCGGGTGACGAAGCCGCAGTGGAGGGAGAACTCGTGCCGGTGCCGCCGCCAAAGACCGCTACGCTCACCTATGCGGCAAGCGGCTCGACCAGTGCGGGCGTGGCCTCCGCCTCATCCCTCGCAACAACTCACGGCAGCACGGGGCGCACCGGCGTTTCGTTCGTGACCCCGCCGATGCGTGAAGACACCGAAATCACCGGTCCCCTGGTACTGGTGCTGTGGGCTTCGAGCACCTCGGAGGACATGGACATTTTCGTGACACTGCGCAACATCGGCCCCGATGGCAAGGACGTGTGGGAGTGCGGACAGCACGGCCAGCCGGTGCCGCTGACCAAGGGCTGGCTGCGCGCATCGCACCGCCAGCTTGATCCCGCGCGCACGCTGCCGTACCGCCCGTACCACGCGCACAACGAAAGGTTGTGGCTCAAGCCCGGCGAGCCGGTCGAGTGCCAGGTCGAAATCTGGCCCACCTGCATGGTATTCGGGCAAGGACACAGGCTGCGCGTCGACATTCAGCCGCGCGACGGCGTCGGCAGTGTGCCGTACACCCATTATCACGCGGAGTACAACGCGGGCGCCGAGAACACAATCTATGCGGGCGGCGACAAGGCGTCTTACCTGCTGCTGCCTGTCATCCCTGCGTAATCCGGCTGAGCGCGAATCCGGGGCCGTAGCCGGGTGACCGGCTGCGCCCGGCGTAGTCGCCCGGTCAATGCGACCCGGGCGCAATAATCTGGATGTGGCTTCGGTTCACGTTGAGAAACGGCGCGGTGAAAACCTGACGGCCAATCACTTCCCATACCTCCGCATCGGTGACCGCAATAAATTCCTTGGCCTCGGCCATGTAGTCTGTCACCCGGGCTCCCGGCAGAAGGTCGATGTAGCCTTTGATGCGGTAAGTACCGGTCAGGATGGTTACCCTGGTCATGCCCTGGTCTGTATCCATAAACAGCGATCCTCTTGATTCCGCTCATTTCATTGTAACTCAGCCCGCATCGGCAACCCGCCGAACCGCATCGAAACGTATTCCAGGTAACCGCGGGGACCCCCGGGTCCAGCGCCGATTATCTCGATTTCCGCGGGCCCGGGCCGGGCGGATAAGTTCGCTCTTCGACAAACGCGCCGGATCGCGTCCGGATCTTCACCGATCCGCCTTCCCGGCCCAACGCATTTTTCAATTCCCCGCCTTTCACCTTGTCCTTGGTTGCGAAAGTACGCACCGTCCGATGGCTTTTGTCATTTTCGAGCTTCCAGATCCCGGCTGCGGCATCGAAGCGCAGGGTGTATTTGCGTGCATCAGTCATGTTTCGCCTTTCACTTCTTCGCGTGTGCTTCCGGGTTCAGCACATTGACCGGCTTGCCGGCGGCAAATCCGAGGATGCTGTCAATCACGGTGCCGTAGTAATTTTCATACGTGCCTTTCTCGACGTATCCGAGGTGCGGTGTGCAAAGGACATTCGGCATCCTGAGCAGCGGATGATCGCCGCCGATGACCGGCTCTTCCTCGTAGACATCAATCGCAGCCTGGCCCGGCCGTCCCCGCTCGAGCGCCGCAACCAGCGCGCCTGCCGCGATGATGGGCGCGCGACTGGTGTTGACGATCAGCGCGGCAGGCTTCATGCGCGCGAGATCGGCAGCCGTGACGATGCCACGCGTTTCCTGGTTGAGCGGAATGTGCAGGCTGATGACATCCGCGCTTGCGAAAAACTCCTCGCGGTCCGCGGCGGCCGCGTAACCCTGTTCGCGTGCCTTGGCAAGCGAAGCCTCGCGTCCCCAGCAAATCACCTTCATGCCGAATGCCGCGCCGACCCGCGCCACGCAACTGCCGATCTTGCCAAGCGCGTAAACGCCGAGCGTTTTGCCGTAAAGGCCGGTGCCCACCGTGGTCTGCCACACCCCCTGCTTCAGTTGCTGTACTTCGTGCGGAATGGAGCGCAGGCTGGCGATGATGAGGCCCCACGTCAGCTCCGCCGTCGAGTATGACGTGCCGCCGCCGGCAGCGGCGACCACGATACCTTTCTCGCTGCATGCCGTAACGTCGATGTGACTGGTATTGCGCCCGGTTTGCGCGATCAGCTTCAGCGTAGCGGGCAATTTTTCGACCACCGCGCGCGGGAATGCCGAGCGCTGCTGCGTAAGGACCACCGCGTCGGCGTCCTTGAGTCGCACCGCCAGTCGCGCGGGATCCTTTTCGGTGTCGTGAAACACCGCCACCTCGTGGCCTTTCAGCCGCGCAAAACAGTCAAGCTTGCGAAACGCATTCTGATAATCATCGATGACTACGATCTTCAACTTCGGCTCCTTTTAAAAAAATGGCAGATCACAACAACTCGCCTAAGCCTTGCCCCGGCCTCTGATAAGCGCGCCGCCGCCGGCCAGCAGCAGGGAATTGGCGAAAAATACCGGGGCCACGCCAAATGCCGAGCCCAGGGTGCCGAACACGAGCGGCACCGCGATGTGCGTGAAATTATTGATGGTAAGGCGCAGTCCCAACGCCTCGCCCGAGCGGCCCTGCGGCGCGCGTCCGTACACCAGCATCAACGAAAGCGGCTGGCCGCATCCCAATCCGAGTCCGAGCACGAAAGCAGCCACCGCCAGCGGCACAAAACTGTTGAACATCGGAAACGCCAGATAGGTCGTGGCGCCAAGAGCGAGCGACCAGAAGAACACCGCATCTTCGCCCCAGCGCTTGACCATCGCGGGCAACACCAGTCGCACCGCGAACGCAGCCGCGGCAAACAAGCTTATCACGACGCCAATCGCGGTTGCCGACAAGCCGATCGCATGGCCGTAGATCGGCATGTAGAACTGGAACAGGTCGATGCCGGTGAGCACGATGCCGCTGCTGATCAGCGTGCGGCGCAGCGGCGCATTGGCGAGCAGGCTGCGACCGGCCGGTGTCCGCTCCCCCTCCGTACTTTCCTCTGCACGCAATCGGCCGAGTTCGCGCGCGAATGCCAGGATCAGCACCGACACCAGCGGGGGTGCGGCCAGACACAGATAGCCCAGTGCGTGGCCGAATTGGTCAATTGAAAATCCCGCTGTGAGCGGTCCGAGAAAACTCGCGCCCGCTATGACCAGGCTGTAATTGCTGTAATTCCGGGTGCGGCCGTCGGCACCCGCGCTGAGGATGCCGACCAGGTTTTGCACCGCCACGTTATAGAAGACATGCGAGGCGCCGATCAGCGCCGCCGAAGCGTAGAGCGCGGGAATCGCGGGATAAAGGAACGGCAGCAGCAGCCCTACGACCATTCCGCACGACCCGCACAGCATGGGCGTGCGCACGCCCAGCCGGTCGGTAAGCTTGCCGGCGAAGAGCGCCAGCAGCAACGGAAACACCGCATACATCGCGATCAGCGTGCCGATAAAGATCTGCGCGGCACCGAGCTCAATGGCAAAAAGCGAAATCAGCACCTTGCTGCCGCGATAGCTCAGCATGTTGCACAGCACGACCAGAAAAACGAGATTGATGCTCATTGATAGGATGAACCCGGAACGCCTGAACTGCGGGTTGCAGGCCGGACACAAACCGCACGCTGCATCGCGCCCGGTGCAGCTGCAACTATAGCAGATGGCGGCGTAGCCACGCCGCTGTGCCTGCGGATTCTTGGAGCATTACTCAGGCAGGTACTGCTGCACCCTGGACCAGGTCGCGCGCTACCACGGCAGGATTCCCGGTCCGCTGCTCGCCCGAAAGAAATGATGCTTCCCTAGCGCATTGTGGCAAGTAGCTGGTCGATCCGCACATGTTCGCTCAGCGCGTCGGCCAGACGATCTATGCTAGCCTCGCGCAGCGCGGCGTAATCCACCGGCGCTGGACGCGGCAGCCCCGCCCATGCAAGCAGCGCCGCGCACGCTTGCGGCTCTTCGAACAGGCCATGCAGGTAGGTGGCGAGCACCTGTCCGTCCTCGGATACCGCGCCGTCGGGCCGGCCATCGTCAAGTTGAATTGCCGGACGCGCGAGCGCCGGCCCGGTGCTGACGCCCAAGTGGATTTCGTAGCCTGATACACGCGCTCCGGATGCGATGAGCCGGCCGTGCACTTGGCGCAACTGCTTGGTCGACTCGAGTGTGGTCTCGTAATCGAGCAGACCAAGGCCGGGCTGACTGCCCGGTGCGCCCTCCAGACCGCGCGGATCGTGCAGCCTGGTGCCGAGCATTTGCATGCCGCCGCAAATGCCGATCAGCTTGCCGCCATAGCGCAGATGCCGCCTGATCTCCGGTGCCCAGCCCTCACGTACGAGCCAGTCCAGATCGGCCTGCACGCTCTTGCTGCCCGGCAGCACCATCAGGTCGGCGCGCGGCATGCGCATCCCCGGCCCGATGAAGCTGAACTCGACCTGCGGATGCGCGCGCAGCACATCGAAATCGGTGTGATTGCTGATGCGGGGAAACACCGGGGCGATCACACGGAGCCGCTCGCCATCCGTCTTCGCACATTGCTCCGACTGGATTGCATCCTCGGCATCGAGATGCAGACCGTGCAAATAAGGCAACACGCCGAACACCGGCTTGCCGGTTTTTTTCTCCAGCCACGCGAGGCCGGACACGAGCAACTCGATATCGCCTCGAAAGCGGTTAATGACAAAGCCCTGGATACGCGCGCGCTCGGAACTCGACAAGCATTCCAGGGTGCCGAGAAAATGCGCGAACACACCGCCACGATCGATGTCGGCGACCAACACCACTGGGCAATCGACCGCCTCGGCAAAACCCATGTTGGCGATGTCGCGCTCGCGCAGGTTGACCTCAGCCGGGCTGCCAGCGCCCTCCACCAGCACGCAGTCGTATTGCGCTTGCAGCCGGCGATAAGATTCCAGCACCGCTGCCATCGCGCGCGGCTTGTACTCGTGATAGGCGCGCGCGTCCATGTCGAGGCACGCCTTGCCGTGGATGATGATTTGCGCGCCGGTATCGGAGCTCGGTTTCAGCAGCACCGGATTCATGTCGGTGTGCGACGGTACGCCGGCCGCCTGCGCCTGCAGCGCCTGGGCGCGGCCGATTTCGCCGCCATGCGCCGTCACCGCGCTATTCAAGGACATGTTCTGTGGCTTGAACGGTGCCACGCGCACGCCACGACGGCGCAGCACCCGGCACAGGCCCGCTACCAACGTGCTCTTGCCCGCGTCCGAGGTCGTGCCCTGCACCATCAATGTCCCGCGCAGTCCGTTCATGATGCCATCCTTCATGGCGTCAGGTCCGGGCTGCGTCATCGTGCGCCCACTGCAACACGATGCGCTCCAGTTGTGCCAGCCCTTCGGTGATCGCGCCCGGCCCAGGCGAAAGAATGTCGGCTGACTTTATCTCGTGAAGCTGATCGCCGAGCACCGCCGGCACCGCTTCCCAGCCGACACGGGCGCGCACTTGCTCGGGACGAAACTTCTTGCCGCACCAGGAACCGATGATTATGTCCGGCGCGCGCCTGACCACCTCAGCCGGATCAGCGATGATGCGCTCGCGCGCAGAGCGATGCCGCGACTCCTCGGCGAAGCAGTCCTCGCCGCCGGCCGCGTCGATCAATTCCGATACCCAGCGGATGTTCGAAATCAGTGGCTCGTTCCATTCCTCGAAATAAACGCGCGGATGGCGCGGCAAACTACTTGCGCGGCGACGTGCCGCATCCAGCCGCGCCTGCAGCTCCGCAACGAGCCGCGCTCCAGCCGGCTCCTTGCCGACCAGCGCGGCCAGCGCATGGATCATGCGCAGAATGCCGGCCAGATCGCGTTGATTGAACACGTGCACCTCGACTCCGGCGCGAATCAGCTCGCGTACGATCTCGGCCTGCAGGTCGGAAAAAGCGATCACCAGATCCGGCGCGACCGCCAGGATGCGCTCGATTTTGGCGCTGGAGAAGCCGCTCACCTTAGGTTTTTCCTTGCGCGCTCGCGCGGGTCTCGTGGCGAAGCCGGAAATTCCGGCGATGCAATCCTCGGCCCCGAGCAGGTAAAGTGTTTCCACCGCTTCGGTCGACAGGCAGGCAATACGCTGGTAGCTCATGAGTCGCTCATTTCTGGCGCCTGGCGCGCGCCGCATCAAGGTATACGCACATTTGCTGGGCGCCGTCGAGAATGCGCGGCGTGTGACGACTGATGAGATCGGTATGAATGGTAAAAAAATTGTTGCGTGCCGTAGCCGTGAGGCCGGACCATTTTTTCCAGCCGTTCAGCCCATCCTGCGCCTTGGTATCGATGATCGCGGTACCGATGGCCTCCGGGTCAGCCTCCAATACAGCCTCGGTCGAAATTACCGGCACCAATGGCTTCAAGTCGGCGAAGATATTTTGTCCCCCGCATAGGCGGATCACATCGCTGATGAGGTGGTTGCCATTGATGGTCATCAGCGGCTTTTGCCAGATCTGGTAGAACACCCGCACTGGCGCGCGGCCGGCGTAGCGCGCGCGCAGTTCAGCTTCGCGCGCCGCAAAGGCGCGCGCCGCCTGCGCCGCAACAGTCTCGCTGCCGGTAAGTTGGCCAAATTGTTCGATGGACCGCGCGATATCGCCAAGCCGGCGCGGCTCGTTGTAGAACACCGGGGTGCCCAGCTTGAGCAGCTTGTCGAGCTGGCGCTGCACATTGCCATGCAGCCAGACCACGATCAAGTCGGGCTTGAGGGTCACGATGCGTTCCAGGTCGAGCAGCTGGTTATTGCCGACGCGCGGAATTTGCTTGGCTGCCTCCGGATAGTTGCTGTACTCGACGGCGCCGACGATGCGCTCGCCCGCGCCGGCGGCATAGAGCAGCTCGGTGACGTGTGGCGCGAGGCTGATGATGCGTCGGGCAGGCTCCCTGAGCACCACGGTTTCGCCTTTGTCGTCCACCAGACGAATCTCCGCGTTAGCGTCGGCGCAGCACAGCACAAACATCGCGCCGAGAGCGAACCATTGCAGACAGGCTTTCATTCGCATCGCGTTTGCTCCCGGCAGTTTTTGCAGTGCTCGAGCGATTGCTCCAGCCGTCGCCATTCTTCCTCGATGCCGGGCAGGCCGAAACGGATACCGCCCGGATCGGCATGCCCAAACCAGCGTGTAAGGACCGCCTGTTGCGCGAGCTCACGGTGCAGCTCGCCGGCTTGCTCATCCTGCCACCACTGGAACAGTGCAGTACCTTGCGCGGCAACGCCGGCACGCGCCAGCAGCGCATTGAGTTGCACGCTGGCCTTGGTCAGAGCAGCGCGCGTGCGCGCTTGCCAAACACGGTCGGCAAGCGCCTCGCTGGCAACAAATTGCGCCGGCCCGGACACGGTCCATGGCCCGAGTTCGTCTTGCAAGGCGCGTAGCAAGTCCGCGCTGGCGAACGCAAAGCCGATGCGGGCGCCAGCGAGTCCGAAAAACTTGCCCAGCGAACGCAACACGATAAGGCCCGGTCGGGTTGCGTGCGGCGTTAAACTCGCTTCGGGCGTGGTATCGATATAAGCCTCATCCACGATCAGCCAGCCGCCATGGGAAGAGAGCCTGGCGTGCCATTCGAGCAGCCGTACTGAGTCGATGCGCTCGCCAGTCGGGTTGTTCGGATTGCACGCAACCAGCACGTCGGTTTGCGCTAACTGCTTGTCGAATTCGCATATCGGTACCTCTTGCACCGCGTGACCGTGGCGCTTCCAAGTGTGCGCATATTCGTTATAAGTCAGCGCACCCAGCATCACCCGTGAACGCGAGCGTAGCCGCGGTAGCGCTTGGATCGCCGCTTGGGTGCCGGCCACCGGCAGCATGTAATCAGTCTGGTAATAGTCCCTTGCCGCTCGTAGCAACGACTCAGGATTCCCAGGCAAACGCAGCCAGTCTGTCGCGGGTACCTGCGGCACCGGATAGCCAAGCGGGTTGATCCCGGTGGAGAGGTCGAGCCAACGCTCCACGGGGATGCCATGCTTCTGGGATGCGCGGGCGAGGTCGCCGCCGTGCTCAGGCATGCCCGCTCCACCATGTGGCCAGCGCGAGCGACGCCAGCAGCGCAAGCCAGGTCACGACTCCAGACGCTACCAGGTACAGGGAGCGATCGATATCCGCGGCACCAGGCACCTGACCGGCGCCAAGTGGCGGGCGCTCTTCTATACGGCCGTGGTAGCGCGCCGCGCCGCCCAACTTTAGTCCGAGTGCGCCCGCGCCCGCAGCCATGACCGGCCCCGCGTTGGGGCTTTCCCACGCGCGCGCCTGTGCTTGCCAGCAGGCCAGCCCAACGCGCGTATCGCCGAGCAACGCGTAAGTGAGCGCGGTTAGCCTCGCTGGTGCGTAATTCATGGCGTCGTCGAGTCGTGCCGCAGCCCAGCCGAAATGGAGATAGCGCTGAGTCTTGTAGCCCCACATCGCGTCAAGGGTGTTGACCAAACGATAAGCGATCACGCCTGGCGCACCGCCGAGCGCGAACCAAAACAACGCCGCGAACACCGCGTCATTACCGTTCTCCAGGACCGACTCGACCGCTGCGCGCGCCACGTCGGACGCCGATGCGTCGCGCAAATCGCGGGTCACGATGCGCGTCCCGAGTGTACGAGCGTACTCCAGGTCGGCGGCGGCAAGTGCACCAGCCACGGGATGAATGTGTTGCCAAAGGCTCCTCGCGCCGAGCGCGAAATACAGCGCGGCGACGTGGATCAGCGCGCTCGCCCAGGCTGGACCATACGCAACCGCCGCAGCGACGGCGAGCACTGGCGCACTGACCGCCAAAGCAAGCGCGAGCACGCCGAGCAGGCGAATTTTGAACGCTCCACCCGGTGGCGCCCCGTTGAGCCAGGTCTCAATCCGGTCAGCGAGTTGACCGAATCCCACCAGCGGATGCAGGCGACGCGGCTCGCCGAGCACCGCATCAAGCGCAACGCCGGCGCAGATCAACGCGAATAGCTCGGTCACGGTTAATCCGGCCAGCACGCTAACTGCCCCCCTTTGCCACGACGGGACAACCAGCGACCATCCACACGACCTTCCCCGCAAACACGGCGATCGCCTGGTTGAGGCGGCCGCTCTCGTCGACGAAAAAGCGGTTGAACGCGCCCAGCGGCACCACGCCCATGCCGACTTCGTTGCTGATCGCGATCATCTCCCCGGGCAATGCCTGCAAAGCGTCAAGGAAGTCGGCGCGCTCGGCGGCAAACCGTGGACCGGGTTCGATCAGCGCGACGTCGCCGTCGCCCGGATGATCGGCCAGAATCAGATTAGTCAGCCAGAGGGTGAGGCAATCGATGACGATGCACCGCTCGGCGCGCGCATGCGTACGCAGCGCCGCGCCGAGCGCGAGCGGCTCCTCTACCGTGATCCAGCCTGCGGGCCGGTGCACGCGGTGACGCCGGATGCGCTCGTCCATCTCGGCATCGCCGGCATGCGCTGTTGCAATATAAACGACTTGCAGACCGCTTTGCGCGGCGAGCGTCTCCGCGTAGCTGCTTTTGCCCGAGCGCGCGCCGCCGGTGATCAGCGTAATCATGCGGGCTTCTCCGGCGTGGTGCGGTCGTCCCAATAATCGGTGAACACCAGCTTGTCCAGATCGGCACGCTGCGCCCAGTTCTCCATCTCCAGCATCGGCCGCGGGTAAAACTCGCGAACATGGCCCAGGCACAGCACCGCGACCGGTCGACTGCCTTCCGGCATGCGCAACAGCGCACGCAAGGCCGCGGGGTCGAACAGCGACACCCAGCCCATGCCAATTCCTTCGGCACGTGCTGCGAGCCACATGTTCTGGATGGCGCAGGCCACCGAAGCGAGATCCATCTCCGGCATGGTGCGGCGGCCGAATACGTGTTTTTCCCGGCCGTCGGCGAGCGCTGCCACCAGCACTTCACCGCATTCGCGGATACCTTCCACTTTGAGACGCATGAACTCGACCTCGCGCTCCTTGAGCGCCCGCGCAGTGGCAAGGCGCTCGGCCTCGACCAAGGCATGGATGCGCACGCGCAGCGCCGCATCGCGCACGCGGATGAAGCGCCAGGGCTGCATGAAGCCGACGCTGGGCGCGAAATGCGCTGCGCGCAGCAAGCGCGCCACCAGCGCTGCGTCGAGCGGACCACGAAGAAAATGGCGCATGTCGCGTCGCGCCGCGATGACGCGGTAGACCGTCTCGATCTGCTCGCGCGTGAAATCGCTCATAGCTGCCCCGTGAGCAGCGCGACCGCCGCCGCCGGGTTGGACGGAAAGTAGGCGTGCAGATAGGAAGCGGTGAGCGTGCCACGGCGATAAATGAATTCTCCCTTGCCATAACGGTGCGGCACGCACTCGAACGCCGGCGCAAGCGGCGTCTCAAGCTGCGAATAATGAAAGCTGTGGCCGCGCAGTTCGCCCTGCGGCAGCTTGAGCGACTGTAGCCCGATGGCAGCAAGGCGCTCACGCATTACCACCTTTCCCGGTAGCAACCCGGCCATGGCGTGCTCGACGCCATCGAGTGTCTGCAACGTGTCGAACAGCACCATCATCCCGCCGCATTCGGCAAGCAGCGGCTTTTGCGTCGAAGCAAACGCGCGCATGGAATCGAGCCAGCGGCGGTTGCCGGCGAGCCGCGGCGCATGCAGTTCGGGATAGCCGCCTGGCAAATAAAGTACGTTGCTTGGCGGCACCGCCTCGTCGGCCAGCGGCGAAAAGAAAACCAGCTCGGCGCCCATGGCGGAAAGCCAATCGAGATTGGCGCGATAAAGAAACGAAAATGCCGCGTCGCGCGCTATCGCAACGCGGTGACCGGCAAGCAGCGCATCGGGCAAAGGTATCGCGGGTGGCATGAAAGAAACCGCGGGTGGCAACGCGGTGTATTCACTTTCCTGCACGAGGTCGGCAAGCTCATCGAGAATAGCGGACAATCCGACCAGTTCGCCCGCTTGCACCAGACCGAGGTGGCGCCCCGGAAACGGCCGCGCAGTCTTCGGCAGCACAGCAAGCAATGGAATGTCCGATGGCAGGCTGTCGGCCAGCATGCGCGCGTGACCTGCGCTCGCGACACGGTTCGCGAATACGCCGGCAAACGGCACGGTGCGATATTCCTTCAAACCTTTCGCCACGGCACCGAAGGTCTGCGCCATGGCGCCGGCGTCAATCACCGCGGCGACCGGCACACCAAAGGTCGCGGCGAGATCGGCGGCGCTCGGTTCGCCGTCATACAGCCCCATTGCGCCTTCCACCAGGATCAAGTCCGCTTCGCGCGCCGCCGCGGCAAGCAGTGCACGCGAGCCCTCGACGCCGACCATCCAGCAATCGAGGTTGTAGACCGGCGCACCGCTCGCGGCTTCCAGAATCATCGGGTCGATGAAATCGGGCCCGGTCTTGAACACTCGTACGCGCCGCCCGGCGCGCGCATGGTAGCGTGCGAGCGCCGCGGTCACGGTAGTCTTGCCCTGACCCGAAGCGCATCCCGCCACCAATAGCGCCGGGCAAGTCAAAGCGGACGATGCGCCACGGGAATGCGAGCTAGCCATTGAGATACTCCAGACGCCAGACGCCATCGTCGGCGCGCAACAAACTGATCCCGCCGTAATCCAGTCTGAGTTCGGGATAGCGCTCAGGCGCGAATTGCAGACAATGCCCCAGGGTGGCGCGGATCGGTCCCGCGTGTGTTACCACCGCGACGCATGAGGTGTTGCGCTTGACAATCTCCGTAAGCACTGCGCCGACACGCTCGTACAACTCGCGATATGTCTCGCCACCCGGCGGGGCGACGTTCCAGTAGTCTTCCGCCCAGCGCTCGCTCTGAGTGCGGTCAATCGCGTCCCAGGGACGTCCTTCCCATTCGCCGAATTTCATTTCCGACAGACGTTCGTCGATCCTCGGCGCAACACCGATGCGCTCGCCGATGACCTGCGCCAGAACGCGACAGCGCGTCAGCGGGCTGGTCCAGAGTGCTGCAACTGCCGGCAGGCGCGTGGCCACTGCCGCGCACTCGCTCATATGCGTCGGCGCCAGCGGCGCATCGAGCTGTCCATAGCACAGGCCAGCCTCGATCTGCGAACAGGTGTGGCGTATCAGGTAGAGATCCATGCCAGCAATCCGAGATAAAAGCCGACCTCGGTGATTTGTTGTACCGCCCCAAGGCAGTCCCCGGTGTAGCCGCCGATGCGCCGATAAAAATATTGCGCCACGACGATGCGCAACGCCATGGCAATGCCTGCCGCCATGCCACCGCCGGCACCCAACCACACGAGCGGCAGGAGCGCGAACAAGGTGGCGCAAGCGAACGCAACGTGGGACAGGCTTTGTGCGGCGGGTTTGGCGCGCGCGCTGGCGTCGTCGCGCACGTAGCGCTGCGTATAGATCAGCGATACCGCCATGAAGCGGCTGAACGCATGCGCGGCCACGGAGATGGCGACGAACTGCGTCGCGGGTAGCATGGCAAGCGCTGAAAATTTGAGGAGCAGGGCAAACACCAGGCCCAGTACGCCATAGCTGCCGACACGCGAGTCTTTCATGATGGCGAGAATCCGCGGCCGGTCCTGCCCACCGCCAAAACCGTCGCAGGTATCGGCGAGGCCATCTTCGTGAAAGCCGCCGGTAAACAGAATGCCCGAGAGCATGGCGAGCAGCACTGCGATCGGCTGCGGAAACACGCGCAGAGTAAGCACAAAGACAACGCCGGTGAACAGCCCAACGAGAATACCTACCAGCGGGAAGTAGCGCGAGGCGTCGTTCAGCTGGCGCTCGGAATAACCTACCCAGCGCGGCACTGGCAGGCGCGTGAAATACTGTATCGCCGTCAAAACGAGGCGTAGCTGATAGCCCAGGGCGTTCACTGTCAGGGACCCGACTTGTCGCTCACGCCGGCAGCGGCGAAGCTCGCCATCTCGTTCAGGAATCCCACCGCCGACTGCAAGAGCGGGTAGCACATTGCCGCACCGGTGCCTTCGCCCAGGCGCATGCCGAGCGCGAGCAGCGGCTCGCCGCCGAGCAGATCGAGCATGCGGCGATGCCCCGTTTCGGCGGACACATGCGCGAATACGCAGTATTCGAGCACGGCGGGATAGAGCCGGCTCGCCACCAGCAGCGCGCTGGTGGCGATGAAACCGTCCACCAGGATGACCATCCTCGCTTCCGCCGCGGCGAGAAACGCCCCCGCCATCATCGCGATCTCGAAGCCGCCGTACTCGGTGAGCGCTGCAAGCGGCGCGAGCGGCCCGGAGCAGCGCGCCGCGGCGCGCTCAAGAATCGCCCGTTTGCGCGCCAAACCGGCATCATCCAGACCCGTGCCGCGCCCGACGCACTCGGCAAGCGGCACACCGCCGACACGATGCATCAGGAGCGACGCGGATGCGGTGTTGCCGATGCCCATGTCGCCGAATCCGATGACGTTGGTTCCCAGTGCTGCGCATTCGCGCACGAGCTGCGCTCCGGTCCCCATGGCGCGCTCGCACTGCCCGCCGCTCATGGCCGGCTTGTGCACATAATTGGCGGTGCCGTGCGCGATCTTGCAATTGCGCGGCGCGGCGTGCGCCGGGAAATTGTGGTTCACGCCGGCATCGATCACCTGCACCGCAATATCCGCCTGGCGGCTGAAAACGTTGATCGCTGCACCGCCCACCAGAAAGTTATGCACCATTTGCCAGGTCACGTCCTGGGGATAAGCGCTGATACCCTCGGCGACCGCGCCGTGGTCGGCGGCAAAAAGCAGTATCTGCGGTCGCACGAGCTGCGGCGACTCGGTCTGCTGGATGAGACCGATTTGCAACGCGAGCGATTCCAGGCGGCCTAGCGCGCCGAGCGGCTTGGTCTTGGTGTCGATTTTCCTGCGTAGTGTGGCCTCCAGCGTGCGCGAAGGCCGGGTAATTGCGAAGTTCATGGTGGCTTCCAAAGCGGCGGGCGTCTTCACCATTCCACTCCCTTTTGTGCGCGTATGCCTTGGTGGAAAGCGTGTTTCACCAACGTCATTTCGGTGACGGTGTCGCCTGCCTCGATGATTTCGGGCGGCGCGGCGCGACCGGTGATCACCACATGCTGCATGAGTGGCCGCGCGCGCAAATCGGCCAACACCTGCTGCACGTCAAGATAGCGGTACTTGAGCACAATGTTGAGTTCGTCGAGCAACACCAACCCGAGAGCGGGGTCGGCGAGCATGCGCCGCGCATGGTCCCAACCCGCCTCGGCTTTACGCATATCGCCCTCCCGGTCCTGCGTCTCCCAGGTGTAGCCATCGCCGGCGATGTGAAATTCCACCTCGTTTGGAAAGCGGCGGAAGAACTGCTCCTCGCCGGTCGGGATCGCACCCTTGATGAACTGCACCACTCCGACCTTCATGCCATGACCGAGCGCGCGTGCCACCATGCCGAAGCCCGAGCTCGATTTTCCCTTGCCGTTGCCGGTGGTGACGATGAGCAAGCCGGCGTCGCGTTGCGCGTCCTGCATTTTTTGATCGACTACGACCTTCTTGCGCCGCATGCGCGCCTGGTGGCGCTCGTTGATGTTCTCGGCCTGGTTATCTTCCGTCATGTTCACTCCGCTATGAATAAAATCCGGCCGGCCGCCTCGATACGCGCGACGCGGTGGCCAAACGCGCACCACAGATCGGGCTCGGTCATTACCTCGCTGATCAATCCTTGCCGTACCACCCCCTGCGGCGTGAGAATCAGGGCGTGGCTGGCAAAGCGCGCTGCCAAGTTGAGATCATGCACCGAAAACAGCACGCTTTTGCCGCGCTCGCGGGCCAGGTTGCCAAGATGCCGCAGCACCAGCACCTGATGATGCAGATCGAGGTGCGACACCGGCTCATCGAGCAATAGTAGTGGCGGGTCCTGCGCGAGCAATGCCGCCAGCGCCACGCGCTGGCGCTCGCCACCGGACAGCGTCAAGACGTCGCGCTCCTCGAATCCGGCGAGATCAACCGCGTCGAGCGCGGCCAGTGCAATCTCGCGCTCGCCTTCGCCCTCCCATTGCCAGCGCGCGAGATGCGGATGGCGCCCCATCATTACGCCGTCCAACACGCTGGCGCTGAAGCCATCGTGCAGCGTTTGCGGCAGGAAACCGCGCAGCCGCGCAGCTTCGGCAAGAGGCCAGGCGCCAAGCGCCTTGCCGGCCAGCCGTACCCAACCGGCTTGCGTTTTGCGCAAGCCCACCAAGGTGTGCAGGAAAGTGGTCTTGCCTGAGCCGTTCGGACCGAGCAGGCACCATATCTCGCCGGGATTGAGCCGAAAACTCAGCTCGCGAACCAGCGTGCGTTCACCCACGTGCAGCGTCAAGTCCCGCACCTCGAGCAGCGGCGCGCTCATCTTTTCCCCGGGTTGCGCATGAGCAGAAACATGAAGGCCGGCACGCCAATGAGCGCGGTGATCACGCCTACTGGCAACTGCTGCGGCGCGATGACAGTGCGTGCCGCAGTGTCGGCAAGCAAAAGCAGCGTCCCGCCCGCGAGTGCGCAGGCCGGCAGCAGGACGCGCTGATCGTTGCCGAGCGCAATGCGCAGCGCATGCGGCACCACCAGTCCGACGAACCCAATGGTGCCGGCGGTAGTCACCGCCAGTGCCGTTGCCACCGACGCGATTAGGTAGACCGTGCGGCGCAGGCGTGTCACGCGCACCCCGAGCGAATGTGCCAGCGCTTCGCCGCGCAGCAACACGTTGAGGTCGCGCGCCGCCGGGTAGATGACGGCGAGCGTAACCGCCAGCACCAGCAGAGCGGGCAGCCATGATTCCGCACCGTTCAGGTCCCCCATCAGCCAGAACAGCATGCCGCGCAGTTTGGCCTCGGGCGCCATGGTAAGCATCACGGTGATAATGGCCCCCCAACCAGCGGCGAGTACCACGCCTGTGAGCAGCAAGCGCGGCGAAGCGTCAAGCGCGCCGAACATTTGCTGGCGCGCAAAATCGCGCCGGGCGAGCGCAAACACCAGCAGGATCGCCGCGAGCGCCCCGCCTGCCGCGCCGAGATTTATTGCAAGTGCGCCCAGCCCGGCCAGCATTGCGCCCAGCGCACCGACCGCTGCACCGCCCGACAGGCCCAGCACATAGGGATCGGCGAGCGGATTGCGCAGCAAGATTTGCATCAGTGCGCCGGCCAGCGCGAGCAACCCCCCGGTGGCGAATGCAGCCAGCGCTCGCGGCAGGCGCAACTTCAGGACGATCTCGCTGGCCAAGCCGTCGTTGGAGGAGAGCATTACCTGCAACAGATCAAGCATCGACACCCGGCTGCTGCCGATAGCCAGCGCGAGCGCGAACGTGGCGAGTGCGCACGCCACGAGCAACAGCCAGATGAGCAGCGCGCGTCGCAAGGACCCTCCTATTGCTGCCAGGCAAGCGAGATGAACAACCCGCGGCCCGGCGTGTTGTAGCCATGCGCGACTTGGTAGTGCTCATTGAAAGCATTTTCCAGCCGCGCCGCAAGGTACGTGTTTTTCGCGAGAGGGTAGCGCGCGGTCAGGTTGACGATGGTGTAACCGCCTAGCGTCACTGGCGCGCCGCTGACGATGTCGTTGTCCGGACGCGAGTTGCCGATGATCGTTTCCGCGCCCAGCCGCCAGCCGGAAAGCGTGGTATTCACTAACAGGTTGCCGAAGGTCTTGCCGCGGCGGCGTAACTGGGCGCCGGTCGCGGTGTTGATCGGGTCCTGCGCAGTCAAGCTCGCGCGGATATCCCAGCCATCGAACTGGCCGGTGTAGCTAAGCTCGGCGCCTTCGACGCGCGCCTGCCCGATGTTCAGTGATTGGAAAACGCCGGGCGCCGCCGCTACGGACTGGATCAGGTTCCGGTAATCGATGTGGAACAGCGCCAGCCGCAGCAGATGCGTGCCGGCAGCGTACTGCAAACCAAGTTCGTTGCTCAGGGCCTTCTCGGGCTGCAGGCTGGGATTGCCGAAACCCGGAAAGAACAACTGATTGAAGGTCGGCGCCGTGAACGCGTTCGAGCGCATCGCCGTCAGTTTCCAGCGCGGGTTAATTTCGTGACCGTAGCCCATGAGCCACGTATTGGCGCCGCCGAAATCCGAATACTGATCGCGCCGGATACTCGCCTGTAATTGATGCGCGTTGAGACGACCGCTGTAGGCAAGCACCGCGCTGTTCACCTTGCGTCCGGTCACCCGGTAGACGGTGGTACTGTCCACTCGCTGCTGCTGACGCTCCAATCCGGCGGTGACGACATGTCCCCTGGCCAAGCTAAAATCGTTCTGCCACAGGTATTGCATATTCTCGGTGTTGAAGCGTCCCGTCGTCGCGCCGTTCGTAAAGCTTGTCAACTTGTCAGCGCCCTGCGCGATGGTAAAGTGCGATTTCCAGGACGAGGTGAATTGATTTTCCGAGTAGAGGGCGTAGCTCGACAGCGTATCATCCAGGTTGTGGAAATCGGTGGGCCTGCCGAAAGCGCTGTCGAATTCGACCTTGCCGGCACTTTGGTAAGCGCGCAGACCGATCTCGTGTCCGGCGGCGAGGCGTTGCGAGAGCTGCCCAGTGAAACTTACGTTCCGGTAGCCGTCGTTGTCAGGATTGGCTTTAGGCGCCTGGCGCGTATTGATCGCCGAAAAACCGTTGGTCTGAAACCGCGAAACATTCAGGCTGAAGCGCGTGTCATCGATGCTGCCGCTGTACCCGCCCGAAACGCGGTAGGTGCCGCGCGAGCCCGCCATCGCCTGCGCTTCGGCGCGCGGTGCGCCGTACCCTTGTTTGGTAAATATCTGGATCACACCGCCAATGGCATTGGCGCCGTACAGCGCCGAAACGTTGCCGCGCACGATCTCGACCCGATCGACCTGATCCAGCATCACGTGCTCAATCGAAGTCGTGCCTAGCGTGGCCGAGCCAACGCGCACGCCGTCGATCAGGATCAGCGTCTGGCGGCCGTCTCCGCCGCGCATGAAGATGCTGCTCGAGGTGCCGATACCACCATTCTGCACAAACTCGAAGCCGGCTTCGCGGCGCAGCAGACTTGGTAGATCGGCGGCCTGCGACTCGCGGATGTCTTTTTGCGTGATCACCGTGGTGTGGGCAATGGTGTCGGTCAGCGGCTGGTCCAGCCGCGAAGCGGTGACCACCACGGGGTCAAGAACAAATTTCTGCTGTTGCGCCAAAGCCGACATGGAAAGCGAAAAGAACAGCAAGCCAACCCAATGCAATTGAATCGAGCGTTGATTACCCATGAGTGTTTCCCCTTGTCTGGCCAACGTCCCCGCTGGCCGATACGTAAAGTGACGCGTCAGGGGAGAAGATGGTCGGAAAGCAAGGGAGCGCCGTCTGGCGCACCGCTCACGTGCCGACAGCAGCCTCCCGCAACCGCGTCGCCTGTTTTCTGGCCGGTCTCCGGGCTGACAAGTCTTGATGCGCTCACCTTCCCACGGCATGACGCCGCAGTGGTTCGAGACCCGGGGAGGGTCTCGTGGAGCGCACCCGCACTTGCTTACCGTTGCGGGGGCAGCACAGGTTGCCGAATAACTCGGTTCCTGTTTCCCGTTTAACCCGGGCCGCCGAGGCGGCCCGGACACCAAAAAACTGCCGATGATTATACACGGCGCCGAGTTGGGTTGCCTCGGCAATCCAAGAGAAACGCTATTTAATGGGCGCGAATTGCAAAAGAGCAACGCTTACCCGCCGTTGCAATACAATTCAAGGCGGATTGTGCATCGATGTCAGAGGCTTCATGTTGCGCGCGCTGCGCCATCGCAATTTCGCACTGTTTATCGGCGGCCAGGTTTTCGGGCTGGTGGGTTACTGGATCCAGCAAATTGCACTCGCGTGGCTGATCTACCGACTGACCGGCAGCGCCACGCTGCTCGGCGTGCTTGCCTTCGCATCCAATCTGCCGGTGCTGCTGCTCGCCCCATTTGCCGGCCTGTGGTCCGACCGCTTCGACCGTCACCGCATGATGCTGGCGACACAGGTGTTCGAAATGCTGCAGGCGGTGGCGCTCACCGCGCTCGCGTTCAGCGGCGCAATCGAGATCTGGCACATCATCGTGCTCACCACGCTGCTCGGCATGTGCATTGCGGTCGAGCTGCCGGTGCGCCACGGCTATCTGCTCGAGCTTATCGATGACCGGCAGGATCTTTCGAATGCAGTCGCGATAATGTCGCTAGTCGCCAATTGCGGCCGCCTGGCCGGACCGGTGCTGGCCGGTTTAATGATCGGCTGGTTTAGCGAAGCCACCTGCTTTCTTATCAACGCGCTGACCTATATCGCCGTGCTGACGAGCTTCGCATTCATCCGCATCGGGACGCGGTTGCGCGCGCCATCGCATCCGCCCGCGCTCGACGGGCTCAGGGAAGGCCTGGCCTATGCATGGCGCACGGTTCCGATCCGGTTCCTGCTGACGCTGCTCGCGATGATTGCCCTGACTGCGGCGCCCTATGGCACATTGATGCCGGCCTTTGTGCACGAGGTATTCGCGGGCAATGCCGAAACACTCGGCTTTCTCGTCGGCGCCGCGGGCATGGGCGCGGTTTGCGGCACATTGCTGCTCGCTTCCCGCCGCAGCGTAAACGGGCTGGTGCAGTTCATCCTCGGCGCCGCCTTCCTCTCCGGCAGCGCACTGATTGCGCTGTCGTGGTCGCGCTGGCTTGCGTTCTCGCTTTTGATGATGACGGTAATCGGCTTCGGCATCCTGGTGATTTCGGTCTCGGTCAACATGATCCTGCAGACCATAGTCGACGACGACAAGCGCGGCCGCGTGATGAGTCTGTATACCGCTGCGTTTCTCGGCGTGGTGCCGTTCGGTGGATTGATCGCGGGTATGCTTGCCGACCGCATCGGAGCAATCGGCACCGTGCTCGGCGGCGGAATAGTGTGCGTGCTTGCAGCGCTCTACGTGCTGTTCCGGCTGCCCATGCTGCAAGCCAACCTGCTGCCGATTTACCGGCGGCTCGGCATTCCGGGCAATTAAGCGCCGCGGGCCGCTCAGGACTTGGTCAGGCGCCAGCGGTCCCAGGCGAAACGCTGGTCGTCCCGGATACTCTCGTCCTTCAGCATCCCGCGCACCAGCGCAGTAACGTCGGACTCGTAATATTTCTTGCTTCGATCGAAGGCCCAGCGATGGCCGCGCGGGAATACCGGCGATTTGAGTACTTCCTTGAATTTCATGTTCAAGTTGCCTTTGAATTCACTTTCTTACTGCCGCGGCTCCGGCAGCACCGTGACGCCGATCATCGCGTCTCGCGTGACCAGCGCCGCGAGCTCCGCCTCGCCCATGCGCTCGGTGCCGCGCGGGCGCAGCGGCAGCACCATGTAACGCGTATCGGCGGTGCTGTCGACAACGCGGATTTCGACGTTGTCCGGCAGCGCGGTGCCGAACTCGGCGAGCACCGCGCGCGGCTCGATCACCACGCGCGAGCGGTATGCGGGGCTTTTGTACCACGCCGGCGGAATGCCGAGCACCGCGCGCGGATAGCACGAGCATAACGTGCAGCAGATTACGTGGTGCAGCCTGGGCGTGTTTTCCGCCACCACCAGATCGGGCGTCAGGTTCAAGTCGATACCGAGCAGGCTTTCGATCGCGGCTTTCGCATCCGTGAGCAGCCATGCTTTGTACTGCGGATCAGTCCAGGCGCGGGCGACGACCCTGGCGCCAAGCTCGGGGTTGCGCGACTCGGTCGATTCGATCTGGCGCTGAATGTCGGAAGCGGTGAAGACGTTCTTTTCGATCAGCAGCTCGCGCAGCGCGCGCTCAAGCGATGCCGAATCCGGACGCACGCCATGCGATTCGTTGACCGGCGCGTGCGGATCGTCGCCGCGGCCATGGTCATCATGCGGATGAATGTGATCGTGCGCCATTCAATATTCCTGCGGAGTATGCGGCGACGGTTGAACAGGTTCCAGCCAGTGCTGGAAGATCGCCGCGCTGAGCGTGACGTTGCGCTCAGGCCGTCCCCACACTTCCTCGAAATCGAACTTTATCTGGTAGAGCGGTTGGTAGGGCACGCCGATCCGGTGATACGCAAGTTCCTCCGGATTGGGGTAGGCGCCGATCAGGCGCTCGATCACGCCGCGTTTTCCCCGCAGATAATACGGCGTGCGGCAGTGGATCGCGGCATCGCGCGCGCCGACTACGACCATGTCGCCCGGAGCAAAACGCGGCGTCATGTCTTGTTCTCCCGCGCCGCAAGCGCCGCGAGTTTGCGCTCGAGTTCGTCCTCGCTGAACAGGCCTTTTTCGAGCGCAAGCTGACGGATCACGCGCACCCACCGCTCGTAGTAGCCAAGGCCGAAGTAATCATCGCGCGGCAGCGATTCAATAGAGCGCCGCATCGCATCGACGGTGAAATAACCCTGCTCCGGATGCGAGAGCAGGCGCATCATCGCGTCAACGCGCTGATCAAAAAAAGTGCGTTCGTGCTCTTCGAGATCTACCGGGCCGGCAGGCAGGCCGCCCAGATCATGCACGCCGCGGGTCATGCAGTTACTCGCCGATAAGTGAAGGCAGCGCCCAGTATAGCGCAACGCGTAATTGGTCACACCCGGCCGCTGACACGGGGAATATACCCGGCCCCGCCGCCGCCAAAACCGGAAGCTCAGCGCTCCGGTGGATGGCCGAGCGGGGCACGTTCACTACGCTCGACCACGATGAATTCGCCTTCTAGCGCGCCATCGCTGCGTGCGGAGGCAAGCTTGCGTGAGCGCCACCACCACCGCACCAGCGCAATGGAGGCAATGACTGCGCCGACGATCAAGGCCACCGCGACAAAAAAGAACGCAAGCACGAAGAGCGCGAATCCGAGCAGCACGAGGCCGGCGCGGGCGAGCGGATGCCGAGGCAACAGCAGGTAGGCGCGCGCGTGGGCGCCAGGGTCTTCAATCATCGAAAAACGCGGTCGCCATCGCCGCTACCGGTTCTTCGCCGCAACGAGTTCAGAGCGCTGCTTTAACAACGGGGCAAGCGTTTTCCCGGCAATCACATAAGTCCAGGCGCCGAGACCCTTCTCGAGCTTGAGACGCTCGTCGAGTTTTTTCAGGCTTTCGGCAAATTGCTGGTCGAGCCGCTCCTTGTCGGCGGGCTTTTCGCCGCGTTCCGGTTTGCGAACGCGCGGCGGCTCACCACTTAGCGTGAACGACAAATAATAATCATCGCTGCCGGGTTTTTTTGCGAACTTTACGGTATAGGTCAGGTCATCGAAGGTGTCGGCAATGAGAGTGCGCATTTGCCCGGGGCCTTCCGCTTTGACATCGATTGCGACATCGGTAAACGCAAGCGCGGCAAGCGCATTGACGGCAGCGGTCGCGGCGCCCGCATCGAGCGGCTCGCCGCCGTCGCCGAATTTCCACTGGCCGTACTCGTCGCTGCGCACGATCTTCCATTGCACGCCGTCACCGCGCACCGTCAGCGACTTCACCCGCTCGGCTTTGAAAAAATCCTTTGCGAGCCACTGTTCGGGCTTTGCGTCGGCGTTTTTCAATGCATCGGAAACCACCAGCACACTCTGATTGCCGGGACTCAAGACATATCGCCCGACCGGAATTTCCTGCTTGATCGGCAGCGGGCTGTCTTCGATCTTGATCACTTTCTTGCCGAGCAGCAGGCTGCCGATCACCTTGCCGTCCTTGTCGCTCAACTCAAGCAGCGTGCCCGTGCCGCCGGCGCTCCCGGCATCCTTGCCCGGCTGGAGCAGTTCAAGCCGCGGCAGGAGTGCCGCACCGACGCTCTCGGTTTGCACCACCTTGAGATCGGGCAGCTTTACCAGCAGTTCGCCGATATCCTGACGGTTTGCGCTGTATTCGCCGCGTTGCCTGACCTGCCAGCGACCATCCTTGAGCGCAAGCGTGACCTCGCCTTTATGGTCGACGAGGCGAATCTGCGCCACGTCGCTGACCGGCAGCTTGCCGAACAGCCGGGAGCCGATTTTGGCGTCGGCACTGCGCCAAGCGGCAAGATCCTGCCAGAACAACCCGAGTCCCGCACCGCCGAGCGCCAGCACCAGGCCGAGCAAAATCAGAAAGCCTTTGCGGTTCATCTCGTGACCGCCTTTCTCCTGCGCGCAACCGCAAGCCCGATGCCGAGCATCACCACCAGCAGCGGAATAAGGCCGATATTGACCACCTTGGTCCAGAACTGCAGCGCGTCGCTCTCGACGCGCAGGTTCTTGCGAAGTTCCTTGAGATCCTTGCGGGTATCGATCGCCTTCTTCTTGAAGTTTTCTATTTCCGCCATTTGCTCGGGCGATATGACCGAAGCCTGCGCGCTCGCACGCTGTTTCTGCATGGCAGCGAGTTTCTCCTGCGTCTGATTGAGGCTGTCCTCGAGTTCCTTGATCTTGCCGAGGTAGCTCTGCTGCGCGCGCGCTTCCATTTGCTGGACCACGGCAAGCGGCCGCGTGAATGCCGCGCGGCTGCGCAGTTTGGTAAGGTCGAAATCACCGGCCACCTGCTCGACCAGGCTCTGCGCAAAATTCAGGTTGCCGTTGCGCGGCACGATCAGCCGCTGGCCGAAGACTTCCTGCACTTCGACCGCGGCGCCGTCGGTCAGCATATCGACGTCGGACACCAGCACCACCGAATTCTCCTGCGCGGATTCCCTGAGTTGCGGTGCGGATTTGGCGTCCTCAGGCGCGGATTTCTTGGGGTCCCTGGACGGCGGTGCGTAGGGCTTGGGCGCGCCTTCGGGGAACGCGGTCTTGAATTTTCCGGTGAGCCTGAGCGCGAGCTTGTACGGCGAGCCGGACGGCTGAAAGCCGCGCGTCGACGGTTCACCCGTCAACGTCGCGATGATCAGGTCGGCAAGCATAGCGTTCGGCGACGACTGAACGAGCACCGACTCGGTCAGCCCTGCGGCCGGCTTGCCGGTAAACACGCTCGCAAACGGCACCAGCAGGGTGCCGACCTGGCTGGTAACCACGTCATCCTTGTTTAGCGCATCGGGTGTCAACGCGAGCAGTGTGGGCAGAATGCGCGGCCCGGCGCCGCTCGCGTAGGTCAGGTCGGCGACTACTTTGCCCATCTCCATGCCCAGGCCCCAGTGCTTGAGCAGCCGGTAGAAAGTCGACTGGCCGGCGTTATTGCCGCCGAACGGATTCTGCAAATCGGGCTGCTGATCGAAATATGCGTATGAATCGAGAAATGCGATCATCTTGCCGCCGCGCAATATGAACTGGTCGAGCGCATATTCGGTGGTCTCGGAAATATCACGCGGATGGATCACCAGCAGCACCTTGACATCGTCGGGTATCGCCTCGGCGTTGATCTCGATCTTCTTGACCGTAAAGATATTCTGCAGTTCGGTGGCGAGCACCCACGGCGTGGTCGGCTGCTGTTTCCGCATCGGGTTCAGCGGACGCCCCAGCACCGGCAGCGCGCTCATGATGCCGACCACCGGCTTGCTGGTCGACGCCACCCGTGAAATGGCGCGCGTGATGTCGTATTCGAGCAATTGCTCGCGATCCGGCGCGAGCACCGGCAACGCCGCCTTCTGATCGAGGAAGTTCACGGACAACCCCAAATAGAATTTTTCCTGCGTGTTGGTCAACTGCCCATCAATGCCGTCGAGCGTGGCCGAGTCCTCGGCATCGGAATCCGGCTCGGGATTGAGCTTCTCGATGATGACTTTGCCGCGACCCGCGCGCTTGTACTCGCCCAGCAGGTCTTCGACGCGCTTGGCGAAGGTCTTGAGGCCGACCGGCACCGCGCTGCTGCTCTGCGAATAGTAAAAACGGATCTTCACCGGCGCTTCGAGTTTGGACACAATCGACTTGGTGCCCGGCGACAGCGTATAAACGCTGCCCTGCGTCAGATCGAACCGCAGATTGAGCGCACTGACGATGAAGTTCACCGCAATTAAAATCACCAGCATCGCCAGCACACCGCCGGCGGAATAGAACAGCGATTCAAGGTTTTTCCTGTACATGTCCCGTCTCCCCGCCCCTCAACCCGCGCGGTGACCGCGAATGATGACGCCAGTGGTAAACAGCGCGAAGCCGATCAACGAGATAAAAAACACCACGTCGCGCAAATCGATTACGCCGCGCTGAAAGCCCTCGAAATGCGTCATCACGCTGAACGCGGCAATGGTCTGCACCAGCAACGGGCTCGCCCAGCGTACCAACAGGTCGGTGACCGGCGTGAACCCGGCCAGAATCAGGAACAGGCAGATCATCACCGACACGATGAAGCTGATCACCTGGTTGCGTGTCATCGCAGATGTCATGCAGCTGATCGCGAGATAAGTACCCGCGAGCAGCGCGCTGCCGACGTAGCCGGCGAAAATTACGCCGTTGTCGGGACTGCCCAGCCAGTTGACGGTAATCCATACCGGGAAAGTAAACGCGAGCGCAATGGTTAGGAACAGCCATGACGCGAGAAACTTGGCGACTATCGCCTGCCAGGTCGTGATCGGCATCGTCAGCAGCAATTCCATCGTGCCGAGCCGGCGCTCCTCCGACCACAGGCGCATGCCGGCGGCCGGCACCAGAAACAGGTACAGCCACGGATGCCAGGTGAAGAACGACACCAGGGAAGCCTCGCCGCGTTCGAAAAAATTTCCGACCGTAAACGTAAAGAACCCGGTCAGCAGCAGGAAAATGACAAGAAACACGTAGGCCACCGGCGAGGTGAAATAACCGCCCAGCTCGCGCTTCATGATTGCGTTGATATTGGTCCATGCATTCATCATGCTGATCCTTTAGCGGTATCGGGCAGCGTGATGCTGTGGAAAACTTCGTCGAGACGGCCCTCTTCGACGTGAATTTCGTCGAGCGTCCAGTTTTCGTGCCGCGCGAGCTCGGCGATGCGGCCGGCGAACGCACCATTCACGCCACGCTCGCGCGGATAAGCACGCACCGTGGCACAGGCGTCGTCCTGATGCAGAATCTCGATCCTGGCGGCAAGCGCCGACAACTTTTCATTGAGCGTCGCGGCGCTGACGCCGCGCGTTTTAAGACGCACCGCGCCGGCCAGCTCGGAGCGCGCTTTCAGCTCCTGCGGAGTGCCATTGGCGACGATCTTGCCGCGGTCGATGATGATGACGCGCGTGCACGCCGCTTCGATTTCTTCCAGGATATGCGTCGAAAATATAATGGCCTTGCGCTCGCCCATCCGCTTGATGAGCCCCCTCACCTCGTGCTTCTGGTTGGGATCGAGCCCGTCGGTCGGCTCGTCGAGAATCAGGATGTCGGGATCGTGAAGTATGGATTGGGCGAGACAGGTACGGTGTTTGTATCCCTTCGACAGAGTATCGATGGTCTGATACCGCACTCCTTCGAGGGAGCAGGTTTCGACCGCGCGCTCGATCGCTTTGCTTTTCGCCTCGCCAGCGAGACCGCGCAGTTCCGCGGCGAAGCTCAGGAATCCGTGCACGGTCATGTCGGCGTAGCCCGGCGCATTCTCGGGCAGATAGCCGATGAGCCGCTTGGCGGCGATCGGATTATCGATGATGTCAAAGCCGCCCACCGTCACCCGGCCCGAGCTCGGCGGGTAGAACCCGGTGATGATGCGCATGGTGGTGGACTTACCGGCGCCGTTCGGGCCGAGGAATCCGAGCACCTCGCCGCGCCCGACGCTGAAAGATATGTCGTCGACGGCGCGCTTCGCGCCGAACAACTTCACCAGGTTTTCGACATTGATCATTATTCTTCCTCCGTCGTGCATTGCGGCGGGTTAGCCGGTCAAACTCGACTTCTTTTCGGCGTCAAATGGGGATCGCGCTGTCATGTTTCAAGCCGGACACTGTTAACCGACCAGCCGGCCCCGCACAAGGTTCCCTGTCTCCAGGGGTATGCACATCCAAATCCCTGAATTAACGGCGTCACGGTATGGCTTTCGTGCGTCTGCAAAACCGCGCGACGGCAGGCATATCCAATGCGGGCGCCGATTATCGCAGGTTTCGGGAGTTGATGCGCGAAATCGCGCGGCCTCATGGAAGCAGGCCATGCCGAAAACACGCAAGTTATGCCGCGACGCGGAACGTGGTGCCGGGTGCAGGAGTCGAACCCGCGACCTTCGGTTTACAAAACCGCTGCTCTACCGGCTGAGCTAACCCGGCCCGCCGGCGATTTTCTCATAATTCGCGGTGCGGTCGGAAAATGCCATCGGCGGAGTCAGCATAGTCCCCCCGGTCCGCCCATTTCATTTGACCCGGATTTTGCTCGCGAGCGAACCCGGATTCCGCAGCAATTGGGCAAAATCCGGAGCCGCCAACGGTTTGGCAAATAAGAAGCCCTGCATTGCATCGCATCCGCACGATTGCAGGACCCGCAACTGCGCTTCGGTTTCGACACCTTCTGCGACCACTTTCAGCTTCAGGGCTTTTCCCATCATGGTAATCGCGGTGGAAATCGCCAGATCGTTACGATCAAGCGGCAACCCGTGCACGAACGACTGGTCTATTTTGAGTTTATCGAGCGGGAGGCGCTTCAACTGGCTCAAACTAGAATAGCCCGTGCCAAAATCATCCAGCGAAATCTTGAGACCAACACTCTTCAGCGCTGCCATCGTCGCAATCGCTTTTTCCGTATCGCGCAATAACGCGCTTTCGGTGAGCTCGAGCTCAAGGTACCCGGGCGCGAGGGCGGAGTCCTTCAGGGCGCGCAGCACCTGTATTGAAAGATCGCGATGCTGAAACTGCAACGCCGAGATGTTGACCGCAATCGTAATTGGAGGCAAACCCGCGTCTTGCCATTCCTTGTTCTGCCGGCAGGCTTCCCGGATGACCCACTCGCCGATCGGGACAATCAATCCCCGTTCTTCCGCAATCGGAATGAATTGCGCCGGGGATACCAGCCCCCGCTCCGGATGCCGCCAGCGAATAAGCGCTTCGACGCCGGTGATCTGGCCCGTACTGAGGTCAGCCTGGGGCTGGTAATGCAGCAGGAACTGCCCTTCCCCCAGCGCGTGCCGCAGGTCACGCTCCATCACCAGCATCTCCATCGCCCTCTCGTTCATGTCCGCCGTGTGGAACTGGTAGTTGTTGCGCCCCATCTTTTTGGCGTGATAAAGCGCTGCATCCGCGCTTTTTATCAACGCGACCCCGTCGACGCCGTCGTCAGGATAGATGGCAACGCCAATGCTGGTGGTGACAGCAAGGTTATGGTCGTCAATCGCAAAAGTCTTGTTCGAAACGACGCCACGGACCCTCTCGGCGACAACGACGACGCGCCCGATTCCCCCGACGCTGGAGATGCCGGATAGCGCGATCATGAACTCGTCGCCGCCGGTCCGCGCGATGATATCGCTGTCGATCCGCGCCACCACGTCGGCTTCGCGCAGGCACCCCTGCAGCCGCTTGCTTACCTCCCTCAGGAGCTGGTCGCCCGCCACATGCCCGAGGGAGTCATTGACGTTCTTGAACGCGTCCAGATCGAGATACAACACCGCGCACTTCTCTCCGGTCCTTTTGACGGTCTTGACAATTCCATCCAGGCGCTCGGAAAAACTCGCGCGGTTGGGAAGGCCGGTCAATCTGTCATGCAGCGCGTGGTGCTTGAGCATAGACTCGTGAGCGGCGCACAATTCCTCGCTCTGCGCGCTGATGACCCGGCCCGCCCGCCGGATGATTGCAAGCAGGAATAGATAGAGAACCGAGAGACTGCCCAGAATGACCGCAATAATCTGCCCGGTGGTCCTTTCAAGGTCAGCCACGTAATCGGTCACATCGGAGTAAACCTCCATCACGCCTTCGACCGGCGCGCCCGGATTAGTACGGATCGGAATGTAAGACGAGATGAGATTGCGGTCGTTTATTTCCTGCTCAAAGGCATCGAAACGATCTCGAAATGTGATGTCGCTCGCGATACCGCCGGCTTTGGCCGTCAGAAATCCGGCATTCGTGCTTTTGTCCTCGCCGATTTGTTTTGGGTCGGTGGAGAAAACGGTCAGGCCGCCAAGATTGTAAATTTTCACTTTCACCACGCTCAGCCCCGCCATCTGCCGCAGCACCTCCTCCCTGATTTGGGCAACTTCCGGCCGCCGCTGCAGTTCATCCTTGGGTAGGGCAGATGCGCCCTGGACATACGATGCGTGGCTGCGCCAGATCGTGTTGGCGAAAATCCGCGTGATGGCTTCGTTGTTTTGCGTTTCATGCTTCTCCAGCGCGCGAAACGCGAAATGACGGTAAAAGAACATCAGCACCGCGAGGACAATGAAAATGCCAATCAGACTCGTGATGGAAAAGTAGCGGGGCCTGAACGTTAACTGGGGACCCAGCGCAGCATCAGCGTTCGCCGGTCCGGCCGGGCTCTTGCGTTTGCGCGAGAACACATTGATGCGGAAGGGCAGCGGCATGGTCACTCGCCCAATATACAACCGGTCGTGGCGCCGAACCGTTGCCGGGCAGTGTGTCCGATGGTATCCGACATGGACGGTAAATCACTCCCGCTCAATCGAGCTTCGCGCCGGAGAGTTTCACGATCTTCGCGTATTTTTCGAGATCCTTGCGAACGTACGCTGCGAATTCTTCGGGACTGTTGCCGACCGGATCGCTGCCCTGCAATTCGAACTGCGCCCGGGTCTCCGGCGCGCGGACGACTTTGACTATCGCGTCGTTGAGCCGGGCAACGATCGCTTTCGGCGTTTTCGCCGGCGCGAACAGGCCGAACCAGTTGCTCGCCTCGAAACCCGGCACCCCCGCCTCGCTGATGGTCGGCGCATCAGGTAGCTGCGGCGAACGCTTCGAACTGGCGATACCGAGCAGGCGCAGCCGCCCCGACTTGATGTGAGGCAGAACCGGCGCAATCGAGTTGAACATCATTTCCACGTTGCCGCCGATCAGGTCAGCCACCGCCAGCGGCGCCCCTTTATAGGGCACGTGCGTGATATTCACGCCCGCCATACTCTTGAACAATTCCATCGCCAGATGATTGGCGACGCCATTGCCGGCCGAACCGTAGTTGAGCTTGCCGGGTGCGGCCTTGGCAAGCGCGATCAACTCCTTTACCGTCTTCGCCGGGACCGCGGGATGCGAGACCAGCAAGAACGGGCCGCTCGAAACCAGGCTGATCGGCGCAAAATCCCTGAGCGTGTCATAGGGAACGCGCTTCTTCAGGTGCGGCAGGATCGTCAGTGCACCGGGGCTGGCGAACAACAACGTATAGCCATCGGCGTTTGCACGTGCCGCGAGCTCTACCCCGATAAGGCCACCGGCCCCGCCGCGATTGTCGATGACAAGTTGCTGGCCGAGCAAACTCGACACGCCGGGCGATATGGTACGTATCACCACGTCCGGTGTGCCGCCGGCGGGCACCGGCACGATAACCCGCACCGGCTTTTCGGGATAGGCGGGTGCGGCGGCAAGCACTGACGGCACCAGCGCGGCTGAGAGCACGGCAATGATTCCACGCAGACTGTTCATAAATCCTCCCCAAGTTAGAGTTGTTATCCTCTAATCGTAACCCAAAACCCGTTACCATACCGGTTTTCCGACTGGAGAAAGCATCATGACCAAACACGCCGGGGTGTCCGGGAAGGGAATCGAACTTGCAGGCAAAGTAGCACTGGTCACCGGCGCGTCGCGCAATATCGGCCGCGCCATCGCGCTTGAGCTTGCAGCCGGCGATGCTGCAGTCGCCGTCAATGCGCGCACCTCCAGGGAAGATGCCGAGAATGTGGCGGATGAAATCCGCGCGGCAGGAGGTCAGGCCGAAGTTTTCATCGCCGATATCGCCGACGGCGGCGCCGTGAATGCGATGGTCGCGGGCATCCTCAAGCGCTTCGGGCGTGTCGATTTCCTCGTGCTCAATGCTTCGGTGCGCAGCGAGAAACCGTTCACCGAACTGAGCTACGAGGAATGGCGACGCCCGCTGGCAATCACGCTCGACGGCGCCTTTTACTGCACCCAGGCGTGCTTGCCCTCGATGCTCGAAAACGGGGGCGGCGCCATTGTCACGCTCGGCGGCATGGTTTCGCTGTCCGGCGCGAAGCACCGCGTGAATGGATCGGTCGCCAAACATGGGCTGGTCGGCATGACGCGGGCGCTCGCGCGCGAATTCGGCGACCGCGGCATCCGCGCCAACTGCGTCGCACCGGGTACGATGAACACCACGCGCGCGGCGGGACGTGCGGCGCGTCCAGCGCCCACCGGCATACCGCTCGGACGCTATGGCGAAGCGGAGGAAATCGCGACCACGGTCCGTTTCCTGTGCGGTCCCGGCGCGAGCTTCCTGACCGGACAGACCATACAGGTAAATGGCGGTCAGATGATGTTCTGATATCACTCCGGCCTGATGCCGGCCAAGGCGTGCGCGAATGATCGCGTAATCATGTAGGCACCGGCTTGTCGGCGATTCACATTGGGTCGATCGGGGGCAAGCCCCCTCCCACATTTCAAACCGCTTTCTTGTGGGAGCCGGCTTGCCGGCGATTCACGGGCTTTCCGCCCGGGCGGCGCTGTGCCATCATTCCAGCGGAAAGGGAACATCATGCGAACGGATGCCGAAGAAATCTTCACTCAGGTCGGGCGCTGGAAGACTGGCGGACAAGGTGTGGCGCTCGCCACGGTAGTGCAGACCTGGGGCTCCTCGCCCCGGCCTGAAGGCAGCCACCTTGCGGTAAACCAGCACGGCGAATTCGTCGGATCGGTTTCGGGCGGCTGTATCGAGGCTGCGGTGGTGACCGAGGCGCTCGCTGCTATTGCCGACGGCAAGCCGCGCACGCTCGAATTCGGTGTGTCCGACGAGCAGGCCTGGGAGGTGGGGCTCGCCTGCGGCGGTCGCGTGCGCGTGTTCGTGGAACGCCTCGAATGAAGCAGGCGCTGTATGATCGGCTGCAGACCGCGACGGCGGCCGGGATTTCGTGCGCGGTGGTGACACGGCTTGCAGACGGCGCACAGACTTTTTTCGATGGCGAGCGCGGTGAGGGCGCGATCGACCTTGCCGAAACTCAGCGCGCAGCGGTGCGTCGCATGCTCGTCGCCGGCCGCAGCGGCATGCTGCCCGGCGAGCAGGATCTGTTCGTGCGCTCGTATGCGCGCGCGCCGCGCCTCATCGTGGTGGGCGCCGCACACATCAGCCAGTTTCTCGCGCCGATGGCGACCCTCGCCGGATTTGAGGTGATCGTGGTCGACCCCCGACGCGCTTTCGCCAGCGCCGAGCGATTCCCGGGCGTAACCCTCGTGTATGAGTGGCCCGACGCCGCATTGGCGCGTTTGCAACTCGACGCGGCGACCGCAGTGGTGACGCTGACCCACGATCCCAAACTCGACGATCCGGCGCTGATTGCCGCGCTGCAAAGTCCCGTGTTTTATATCGGGGCTCTCGGCAGCACGCGCACGCACGCCAAACGCGTAGCACGGCTCACCGAGGCGGGTCTCGGCGACAAGGCTGCTCGCATTCATGCGCCGGTGGGGCTCGACCTCGGCGGGCGGGCGCCGTGCGAGATCGCTGTTTCCATTCTTTCCGAGGTGATTCAGGTGCGCTACCGGGGCGAAGCTACGTGACGCGGTGAGCGCCGGCCGGATATACCAGGAAGCAATCATGGCGCTTGCGAACGCCGCCGCCGGTCATGGCGCGCTTGCTGCGCCCGACGGACGGGCGTTCATCGATAATCCGCTTTGCGGCGATGGCGTGGAGATGGAAGTGACCCTCGCCGGTGATCGCATCGACGCGCTCGCGCACCGGGTCAAGGGCTGTCTGCTTTGCCACGCCGCGGCTTCCGTCATCGGCAAGCACGCGCCAGGCGCAAAACGCGCGGAAATCGAGCAAGTCAGCGCGGGAGTTGCGGAAATGCTCGAGCAACAGGCGCCACCGCCCGCGGGCTGGCAGGAGCTTTCCGCATTCGCTCCTGTGCACGGTCACCGCAGCCGCTACGATTGCGTTCGACTGCCGTTCCGGGCGCTGCTTGCCGCGCTGCGCGCGGCGGACGAGCAGCGCTGAACCCGCGCCGCGATAAAGAGGGTCAGCGTGATCGGGTCGGACTGACGCGATTGCGCCCGTCAGTCCGACCCGATCGCTTGTTGACTACAGAAAAGGTTCTGCCCGCTTGATCAATTCTTCCAGTCCCGGCTCGTTCGGGTTGCGCGGCTTGCCGGGGTGAACGATCGACACCTGGCAGCTCTCGGCGGCTTCCACCAGCTGGCGGTACGTGCCGGCGTCGGGGTTCACGATGGACGCCTGCTTGTTCGCGTCGTAGCCGAACATCATGTTGTTGATCTGCGTGCACTCGTCGCAGCTGGTGCAGCGCGGGGTCTCAACGTAGGGTTCGCCGGATGACTTTTCCGGCTCCGCTTCGGCCGGCGCGGGCATCCCGGCCTCCGCAGGTGTCACAACCGCTACGGCCGGCGTCGCTGCTGCCGCGGGTTTGGGCGCACCCGCAGCCTCCTGCTGCTGGCGCTCTTCCCAGACTTTCTTCTCGCGCGCGAGCAGCCGCTCAGCATGCGAATTGTTTACGCCGCCGAGTTCCTGCAGGCTGTGCCACCTCTCGCGGCAACGCCGCGCCTCCTGAATGAGCTTGTCGTCGGCGATCACCTTGTGCAGAACGTCGTTACCGTCGACCATCAACAGACAGGGAACCTTACCGGCCGGTTCCTGCGCGTCACGGGCCAGACACTCGCCGACCGCAACCATGTCACCGTTCCACTTCGACTGCGGAACGCGCGCGAAATGACCGGCATGGCGGCGGTCGCAGGCCACGAAGTCGACGAGCGTGAACGCCAGATCCTGCGAGACCTTCTGGTGCTCTGCATCCTCGTAACAGAAATTCTGCACCGGCCACTCGCGCTCCACCTGCGGGTTGCCCTCGAGGTAGAACCGCGAGGCCCAGTCCGGGCCTGCCGATGGGTCGAAGATGAGGGCCGGAAACGCGCGCGACTCCATTGCCGCCGCGGCGATCAGATAGGGCGGCAGTTCAGCCCCTTTGCCACCAGCACCGGAAAAGACGCTGAACAACGCGGGCCCGGCACAGGCAAGTCCTTTCAGCATGCGATCGCGAAACCGGAACAGATTAGAGCCGCTCGACTGCAGGACGTAGACTTCATTCATGCCTATTGCCATGCTGGCGAGTTGCCGGCTGCGCATGCCAACGGCGAGGTGGGCGCCGCCGGCCGGCGACGCTTCGAGAAGATCGTCGGTCTGCACCAGGATCTTGAACGGAAGTCCTGCGGAAAAAATCTCCATCAGCTTGTCGTATTCGACGCCATGCAGTTTTTCGGCGCTGATAATGACCAGATAATCCGGGAACATGGCGCGGTCCCGCTCGTCCAGTCCGGTCGCATCGAATTCCCTGAAAAAAGCGTCGTGCCTGGCTTCGTGGTATTCGCCTTCGATCTCGAGCTCGGCCATCGCAACTGCCTTGGCAAGTTCAACGGCCGCGGGCATCCGTTCGCGGTAAGCGGCAAGCGCAGCGGCGCAACGCTCGAACACAAACGAGTGAGTCTTTTCCCCGGCGCCGCGCTTATCAAGGCTGCCCGGCGCCGCGAAGAAGCGCTGCGACCGGAGTACCGAGAGCAGCGATTCAATGCGCCGGCGCCGGCTATCCAAGAGCGTGGTCTGCGGTGAGGATCTGGAAATCAGGCGCGACAGTGACTGGAAATCGAAATCTTCTTCATGGAACGCGCCCACCGAAGCTTTCAGGCTTTCCGCGCCCTGCCCCGCTTTGGAGCGGACCCGGTCGACCTGCAGAATATCCGACAGTTTCTGGATCAGCCGGGCGATATCTTCCTGAAATTTGTGCGCCTTCCTTTCCTGCACACCCGCCCAGGCGTGGCCGATCAACTCGGACGGCATGGACTTGCCGCAATCGACAGCTTTGCCATCGATCCTGAGGGCGGTGCGCGCACGTTTCAGGCTGTCCTTCAACAGATCATCCCCCCGCGCCGCCAGCCGGTCGGCAGCCTTCTCCCACAGCGCCGACAGTGCGCCGCTTGCGCCTTGCGCCATCAGCACACGGATTTCGCGCTCCAGTTGCAGCAAATGCCGGGTCACGCGTTCGCCATCGACTCCTTGTGCAATCTCATGAACCACACCATCGACAATCGCGGAGAGGCTCTGCACATAGCCGCCTTCCGCGGCGTTCTCAACCAGCACCAGCGGAAAATCGTAGCGTAGCCGGGTAAGATCCCGATACCCGGCGAACAGGGCCGGACGCAGGCCGAGCCCGGCGACGGTTTCCAGGCCGCCGCCGGGCCGATTGCCGGTCAGATGAAATGCGACCTGCGCGTGAAGTTCCGAGTGCATTTTGGTGATTGATCTGGGAAGCGGCGAGTTCATTTTGTTTGCGCTTGCTCCTCCTGCGGCCAGACCGTGAATTTATCGAATTCAGCGTTAAGGCCTTTTTCGATCATATCGCTCGTCCGCAATTGTCCCGCGTGCCGCACATCTTCATAGCAGGGCACCTCCGGATTCCGGTACAGGATACCCACCGGAATAGGGTCAAGGCTCGCTGCGACATCGCGCGCGCGCTTGAGGTCCGACGGATCGTGCGCCTGCTGGTTCTGGTATACCTTGGCAAGACCGGCGCTCACGTGCAAGCCGTTATCGTGACGGAGCACCAAAATCCGGTTCGGGTCGCGCACCCACGGCTCGAACGCCTCCGGCAGCCATTCCGGGCAACGCTGGACGATGCGGATGAACGAAAAACCTTTGTGGTGGTAAGCGGCCTTGATGATGTCGTAGAGCATTTCCGGAATCCAGTCGACCGCCTGCGCAACGAAGGAGACGTTTTGCACCCCGAGCGTGACGGTCAGGGGATTCAGCGCCTCGAGATAAGAGCCGTGCGGGGTGGTATTGCTCCTGGTTCCAAGCGGCGAGGTCGGCGAGGCCTGCATTTTGGTCAGGCCGTAGATCTGGTTATCGTGCAGCATCAAGGTCAGGTTCATGTTGTAGCGGATCGCGTGGATCCAGTGCGCGGTGCCGATACTGCAGCAATCCCCGTCGCCCGTATTGACGAACACGTGCAGATCCGGCCGCGCCATCTTGACGCCTTCGGCGATAGGCAGCGCGCGTCCGTGTATGCCATGGAAACCGTAGGTCTTCATGTAATGAGGAAAGCGGCTCGAGCAGCCGATCCCGGATACGAAGGCGGTTTTTTCCGGGCGCAGATTCTCGTCGCGGCACAGGCGCTGCACGGCAGCAAGGATCGCATTGTCGCCGCAGCCGGTGCACCATCGCGGCACGCCGCTCTGATAGTCTTCGAGCTCGTGGTGATCGTCGTGCATCCGGAGCAGGCACTGGGTGGCGTTCATCGTCATGATGGTTCGGCCTCGGCTGGCTTTTTCAATTGATCGCGGATCACGCCGCAAATCGTGCCGGGTTTTATCGGCTGGCCCATTACTTCAGTCCAGCAATCGACATCAATCAGGTAGCGTGCCCGCAGCAGCATTGCCACCGCCGCATAGCGGCGATTGGTCTCGTCGATCATTTCATCCTGCGGGTGGTCGCTCCAGTTGCCCTCGATCGTCATGACCTTTTTGAACCGCTGCATCACCTCTTTGATTCCCGGGGGCAGCGGCTGGAGGAAGCGCAGGTGCAGGGAGGACACCTTGCAGCCTTCGGCGCGCATGCATTCGACGGCTTCCTCGATGGCGCCCTTGGTGCTGCCCCAGCCAATGATCAGAAGATCGCCTTTTTCATCGCCGAACACCGGCGGCGGCTTCAGCGTTTTCTGCAATGCGGCGAGCTTCAGGCTGCGGGCGCGCAGGCTTTCCTCGTTGATCTCCGCGTCATACGCAACCTGGCTCAGGCGATCGTGGGTGAGACCGGTTACGGTGTGCATGCCATTGGGCTGGCCGGGAATGAAGCGCCGGGCAAGACCGGTCGCGGCATCCCAGTCATACGGCTTTGCGCCCACGGGAATGGCGCTCTGGTCCATCGGCGGCGCGAGCCAGTGCTCGCTGAATTGCGGCCGCGGGAACGGCTGCTGCGAAGTTGCAAGGCTGGCGTCCGTGAGCAGCACTACCACCATGTTGAACGTTTCGGCGATCTTGCGCGCGGTAATAACCGAGTAGAAACAATCCTCTATGGTGCTCGCCGCCATCACGACTTTGGGCGCATCACCGTGGCTGCCGAAGATGGCCGTCATGAGATCGCCCTGCTCCGCTTTGGTCGGCAGGCCTGTGCTCGGACCGCCGCGCTGGACGTTGATCACGACCAGTGGGATTTCGGCCATCACGGCAAGCCCGATGCCTTCCTGCTTGAGCGAGTAGCCGGGACCTGACGTGATAGTGACTGCGCACTTGCCGGCATACGACGCCCCGATCGCGAAGGCGCACGCCGCAATCTCGTCTTCCGCCTGATGCAATATGCCGCCCACATTTTCGAACACCTCGCTCAGGTAATGTGACGCCGAGGTGGCGGGCGTGATCGGATACATCGCGCACACATCCATGCCCGAGGCGAGCACGCCAAGCGCCAGCGCCGTGTTGCCGTTGGCCACGACCTGCGGCACCGTCGAGCGGACTGCCGGAATCCGGTAATGGATATCGAGGTTGGCCTCTGCCCACGCGCAACCTGCTTCAAGCAACCTGATATTGGGTTCGATGACGCTCTGGCCCTTTTTGCCGAAGGCAAGCGCGATCTGCTCCCGCGCCAATGGCATATCGAGGCTGTAGATGCGGCACAGCATGCCCAGCGCGAACATGTTCTTGCCGCGCCGCGCATCGCCGACCAGCGACACGCACTCCCGCTCCATCGGGACCTCGTGCACCTTGTGACCCGCGGCTACCAGCCGATTGTAGGTTTCGATATAGGCAGCCCGGATCTTCGGATCCTTGTCATCCCGCCACATGCTTTCGAGCAGAATGATGCAGCCCGGCTTGAGTTCGCCGGCGCGCACCCGGCCGAGCAGCACTTGCTCGTTGAAGGCCACCACAAGGTCGGTGTTGTCGCCCCCGTTGGTGATGCGTTGCGACCCCAGGCGTATGCGGTTGCCGCTGGCGCCGGCAACACTACGCGCCGGGGGCCGGATTTCAGCGGGGATAATCTCGACGGTCCAGACGCCGTTTCCCATCCGCGCGGCGATCGCGCCGAGCGACTGGCCGCATCTTTGCGCGCCTTCGCCGGAATCGCTGATGACCTCGACGATATGTTCCCTGAGCGTCACCGCCTTACTGCGCGCCGGAGAGCGCTCCGGCCGGGTAGTGTCCTTGACGAATGGCGTGACGGAAGTATCGTTCATGATGTTGCCGTCGCGGCGACACGTATGCGCGCGAAGTTACGCTCCGTTAGATCGATTCCGAACAGTTGGCTGGTGCTGCCGCCGCGCGCCGCGAGATCGGCGATGCCGGTATCGCGGATGCCGAGATACGCCTTCATGCTGCGTGCCGCTTTGCGGCCCGCTCCCATCGCTTCGATCACAGTGGCGGCGCCGGTGACGATGTCGCCGCCGGCGAACACCCCCGCCATCGAGGTGGCAAGATCAGCGTCGGTTTCGATGTAACCGCGCTGGTTGAGATTTAACTTCGCGGTCTGACCGATGATGGGGTTGGCGTTGGTGCCGATCGCGAATACCACCATATCGGTCTCGAATTCAAATTCGCTGCCCGCGAGGGGAACCGGACGGCGGCGGCCCGATTCGTCAGGCGCGCCGAGTTCCATGCGAATGCAGCGCATGCCGCGGACGTTGCCATTGCCGTCATCGAGGATTTCGACCGGGTTGGTGAGCCAATGGAACTCGATGCCTTCCTCCTCGGCGTGATGGATCTCTTCCGCCCGCGCCGGGCTCTCAGCCTTGGTGCGACGGTATATGCAGTGCACCTTCTCGGCGCCCAGCCTGAGGCAGACCCGCATCGCGTCCATCGCCGTGTTGCCGGAGCCAATGACGGCAACCTGCCGGCCGAGCGGCAGGGGCGTGTCGTAGTTCGGGAATTCCCGCGCGAGCATCAGGTTGCAGCGCGTCAGCAGTTCGTTGGCCGAAAGCACTCCGCCCAGCGAATCACCCGGTATCCCGAGCAAAGACGGATAACCGGCGCCGGTACCTATGAATACGGCATGAAAACCCATCTCATCCAGCATCTGCCCGATCGTGAACAAGCGTCCGACCAGCGTGTTGCACTCGAATTTGACCCCCAGCTTGCGCAGGTTCTCAATTTCGGCGTCGATCACCGCGTTCGGGAGGCGGAAATCAGGGATGCCGTACTTGAGCACGCCGCCCGCCTGATGGAAGGCCTCGTACACCGTGACATCACAGCCCGCCTTCGCCATATCGGCAGCACACGCCATGCCGGCGGGCCCGGAGCCGACGATCGCGATCCTGAAGCCGCTGGGTTCTACGTAGGGAATATTGGTCCAGCCGTGCGCGATGGCGGTGTCGCCGACGAAACGTTCAAGCCGGCCGATGGCGACCGGCTCCAGCGTCTCGCCCACGGGGCAGACGCCTTCGCATTGGCTCTCCTGCGGGCAGACCCGGCCGCAAATGGCCGGCAGCAAATTGGCGCCTGTGATCACGTCGTAGGCGCCGCGGAAATTCCCGGCGCTGATCTTCTGGATGAATCCGGGGATATCGATGCTGACCGGACAGCCCTCAACGCAGGCCGGATCGGGACAGAGCAGACAGCGTTCCGCCTCGTGCTGCGCGTCCTCCGCGCGAAAACCGCACACCACCTCGCTGAAGTTCCTGATGCGCTCGCGCGGATCCTGCTCGCGCACCGGCGCGCGCTCCTGCGGTATGGTCCGTATCGTTTTCTTCCTGGCCATCGACTAACCGCCCTTCACTTCTTCGAACGGATCGGGCAACACCGAGGGTTCACTTGCCAAGTTGTCCGGGAGGTAAGCCGAAGAACAAACCGGCGACTGCCGGGTCAGTGACGCAGTTTCGAATTCGCTCTTCATGCGACAGCTTGCCGACCAGCGTTCAAGGGCAGTCTTCTCCTCTTCCTTGAAGCGCCGCAGACGCGACATCAGGTCGTCGAAGTCGACCTGATGTCCGTCGAAGTCCGGGCCGTCGACGCATGCGAACTTCACCTGGCCGCCGATCTTGACCCGGCAGCCGCCGCACATTCCCGTGCCGTCCACCATGATGGGATTCAGACTCACGATCGTCTTGATGTTGTGTGGCTGTGTCACCGCGGCGCACGCCTTCATCATGACGGGCGGGCCAATCGCGACGAGCTCACCGATATCGGGATGTTTCGCGATCGCCTGCTCGATCCCGTCAGTGATGAGTCCCTTGATCCCGGCCGAGCCGTCGTCGGTGCAGACGATGAACTCATCGCAGCAGGCCCGGAATTTTTCTTCCCAGAACACCAAGTCCCGGGTACGGAAACCGACGATGCCGATCACGTACGCGCCGGCCTCCTTGAAAGCGCGCGCCTGGGGATAAATCGGGGCCACGCCCAGCCCGCCGCCGACGCACACCACTTTCTTCGCGCCGCTGGTATGGCTGGGTTCCCCCATGGGGCCGACAACCCCATACAATTTAGCGCCCACCTGGCAAGTTTGCTGCATCTCGCGCGTCGTCTTTCCGACCGCCTGTATGACCAGTGTAACTGTTCCTTTTTCGCGGTCGAAGTCGGCGATAGTCAGCGGAATGCGTTCGCCGTGCTCGTGTGACATGACGATCACGAACTGGCCCGGCTGCGCGGCCCTGGCCATCAGGGGATGATGAAACTCCAGCAGGAAGGTGGCGTCCGAGAAATCCTCGCGCGCCACGATTTCAAACCTGGACATTGCCTGTGATTTCAACTTGATGCAGCCTCACTTGTATGGTGGTCGTCCCGCGGCTCGTCGTCCCAAAAGCCGCCTGCGGGCCATGCGAGAAGTCGGTATTGGCGTGAGCTTGTTTAGTGGGATTCTAGGTTTTCCCCCGTGCACAATATTGATTTAGCGCAAGGAATCATCGGTTTCAACGGTAGGCGACGAATGGCACGAGGCAACCACCTGCTGCTCATCGATGCGTCCTACGCAACGATGCGCATCAGCTTGCTGCAATTCCCCTCGAGTGTTTTTTCACGGGCGCGCGAAACGACGGGCAGGCGGAACGCGTGCGCGGAATGCGACCCTTCACCACCGAATCGACCGCTGCTGGTTGATTTCACGGCGCAAAGCAGACAAAATGAGCGCTGTAAACCCGGTGGCACCCGTAATTAAAATAATCGAAGGAGGAAAAATGAAATTCAGCCAGTTTATTGCGCTCGCGCTCGCGGCAGGTCTCAGCGGCACATCGGCATTCGCAGCAGACATCGCCAAGGATTATCCCAACCGGCCGATCCGGATGCTCGTGCCCAACGCGCCGGGCAGTTCGGTCGACACGCTGAGCCGCATCGTCGCCTCGAAGCTCAGCGAAGTCATCGGCCAGCAGGTGGTGTCAGACAACCGCGCCGGCGCCGGCGGCATCATCGGCATGGAAATCGCCAAGGCCGCAACGCCGGACGGCTACACGCTGATCAGCGCCACCACGGCGGCGTCGACCATCGCCAGATTGCTCCTTAAAAATCCCACGTTCGATCCGTTGACGGACTATGACTATGTCGCGCAGTTCGCGGAAACTCCCAATGTGCTGGTTGTCTTCCCCGGGCTGCCGGTCAAATCGGTGAAGGAACTGATCGACTATTGCAAGAGCAAACAGGGCGATGTCAACATGGCATCGGCCGGCGCCGGCTCGCAGAGCCACCTTTCAGGCGCCTACTTCATGCAGGCCGCCAACTTCAAGTCGCTGCACGTGCCGTACAAGGGCGGCGGACCATCGGTCGCCTCGATGGTGGCGGGCGAGTCCCACTGGACGCTGATACCCGCGCCGGCCGCGATGTCGCAAGTCAACGCAGGGCGCCTGCGCGCGATCGGGCATAGTCTGCCCAAACCCTCCCCGCTGCTGCCCAACATTGAACCAATCGCCAACACCGTGCCGGGCTTTGACTACAGCGGATGGCAAGGCTTTTTCGTTCCGAAAGGAACGCCGAAGGCAATCACGGACAAGCTGCAGGCGGCGGTCAAAAAAACCATGGAACAGCCCGACGTGAAAAGGCTGTTTGCGGTTCAGGCGACGGAGATCGTCGTCAGAGGGCCGGCGGAATTCCGCAAAGTGGTGCAGGAATCCTCGGTCAAGAACGCGAAAGTAGTGAAAGCAGTCGGGCTAACAGCCAACTGAGCGGCCAGCAACGGCGGCGCACGGGGCAGGGTAACCTGCCCCGTTTTCATTGGTGGCCGCACAACACGGCGAAAAAGCAGCCATACCGGAGCCGCGTTGCCCGATCGGGCGTATCAGGCCTATGCTCCCCGTCTACGCAATTTTGCCAAAACAGGCAAACCTCCGGCAATGGTCGGGAGGTGCCGTGGACAAATTGCGTGATTCTCAATAGCGCGTTTCCCCGAACTGATAGCGCGCACCGCGTCAGTTATTGCCGTTTTAAGTGTTTTGACTTGGCTGTTTGGTGTGACTACGGAGAATAAGATTTCATAATGCCTTGATTAAACATCATAAATAATTTTTAATCCATATGGTATTAAACTTGCTTATATCAAGCATGTGAGATCAAGAAGCTTGGTTTCTTCGATGCTTGTCTGGAATTAATTCAAGGAGATTTAGATGAAACGCATCCAACGGGGCTTTACCCTGATTGAATTGATGATCGTGGTGGCGATCATCGGTATTCTGGCGGCGGTTGCGCTGCCGTCGTATCAGGATTACACCATCCGCGCCAAGGTAACGGAACTGGTTTTGGCAGCGGCCGCGTTTAAGACCAGCGTCGCGGAAAAAGCACAGGTCGATATGACCCTTTCCGTCGCCGGCACCGGTCTGACCGTGGTCCCGTCCGGCAAGGTAACCTCCGGTTCGGTCACCGTCGGCGGCGTGATAACCATCGCGGGCAGCTCGACTTCGGTGGGAACCGCGGTAACCATCCTTCTCAGCCCGAGCATCGTTGCAGCAACCGGCCAGGTGCTGTGGACGTGCACGGGTACCCCCGCGAAATTCGTGCCTGCCGACTGCCGATAATCGTCGGGAAGTGGTATTGCCCTGAAATCGCAAACAGGGCAAGCGATCAAGCCCCTCCTCGTGAGGGGCTTTTTCTTGCGGCGACCAGTGCTTATTGCGCCCGGTAGCGCTTGATCGCTTTCTTGTCAAAATCGAGACCGAGGCCGGGCTTGTCCGGCACGGTGAGTTCGCCTTTCACGGGCAACGGCACTTCTTCGAAGAGCCGGGACGACCACGGCATGTACTCGACCGTGAGACCGTGCGGAATCGCAGCGATCAGGTGCACGTGGATTTCGGGCAGCAGGTGGCTCACCACCGGCAGATTGTAAGCCTCCGCCATGCCGGCGATCTTGAGCCACTGAGTAATGCCGCCGGCGCGCACCAGGTCTATCATCACGATATCGACCGAGCGCGCTTCGAGCATGTGGCGAAACGGCACCGTGCCGTAGACGTATTCGCCGCCGGCGACGGGCATATCCAGCGCAGCAGCCACGCGCGCAAGGCCCGGGTAATCATCGTGGGCAACCACGTCTTCCAGCCAGAACAGGTGAAACTCCTCGATGCGCCTGCCGATCGAGATCGCCTGGCGCACGTCCCAGCGCTGGTTGATGTCGCACATCAGGTCGACATCCTCGCCGATCGCCTCGCGGATTACGCGAATGCGCTCGACTTCGCGTGCGGGTGAAGTGTCGCCGGGCAGTGCTAGCTGCATTTTCATCTGCCGGAAACCTTGCGCAACGAGGGCAGGCGCGGCTTTCGCGACATGCGCGAGCGGGAAGTGGCGCATTAATGCGCCGCTCGCGTAAGTCGGTACACGCTCGCGGTATCCGCCCACGAGCCTGGCGAGCGGCAGGTTGAGCGCCTTGCCCCTGATGTCCCACAGCGCGATATCGATCGCCGAAAGCGCGAGCGTGAAGATGCCGCCGGGGCCGCAGTTTCCGGCGGCGGCACGCAGCTTGCCGACGATGGCCTCGATCCTGAGCGGGTCTTCGCCGATTGTGAGTGCACCGAGCGCCTCGACCGCGGCATTGAGCGCGCCGGTCAGCGCGCCGCCGAAAAACGTGACGCCGATGCCTTCGACACCCTCGTCGGTGCCGATTTGCAGCACGACGAAATCGCGCGTTGCGCCGGCCTGAACCGGCCCGCCGGCCAACGGCTCGTCAGCGGGCAAGCGGACGATCTGCGTATGAACATGCGTTATCTTCATCGGATTTTTACAGCCTCTGAAATGAATGCAGGCCACATCTTAACGTCAATCGAGGTTCCCGGTTTTGGTGTTAATGAAACTCGCGCCGTCCGGGCGAGCGCGCGGGGAAACCGCTCGCCGGAAGGCCCGCTAAGCGCTCCTGAATTTCGACAGCCGTGCGAACAGTATGGCCACGAACGGCAGCGCGAGGCCGATCAGCATCACCACGATAAGCAGCGTGCCGAGCTCGCTGTAATCCGCCGGCACCTGTAGCGCGCCGCTCAACGGATCCCTCACCTCGCGTGCGATGGTGTAAGCCTCATTCAGATACTTGGTGCCGAGCTGGCTCAGCGACAACGCAAGGTTGGTGAACGACGCCATGACCGCAAAGTACGTCGCTTTCAGGTTGGCCGGTGCTGAGCGCGCGATCCACGCCAGCATCGGGATCATGGCGATCTGGCCGAGCGGCGATTCGAGCGCGGTGTCCACCAGCGCAATGAAGCGCGCATCGACAACACCGCCCGTCAGCGCCGCGGTCCATTGGTGCAGCCCGTAGAACATGCCGACGATGGGCAGCGCGAGCACGGTGCCGCACAGCGTGAGGAAACCCACGACGTAGGCGATCGAGCGCTCGGCCATGAAGCGGCGGAATATGAACATGCCGGCGAGCGTCAGCGCGCCGGAAATGAGCGAGAGCACCGACAGGAACTGCTGGTCGAATTTGAGCTCGTCGATCATCCACCAGGTCACGCCCGGCCCGGGCGAAGGCACGGCGCGGAAAATGAAGATGACGAGGGCGGTGCCGACCAGCGTGGCGCGCGCCTCCGGCTCGAGTTCGCGCGTAAGGCGCACGATCAGAAAAACGACGATCGCCATCGAGCCCGCGAAAATGATTTCCTGGCTGTAGCGCAACTGGCTGAAGCCCATCACGAGCGTGAAAGCGACGAATATGAAACTGCCGCCGAGTATCCACCAGTTGGGCGCTGGCAGCTCGCCGGACCCGGACAGCAATGTGCGCGCCTGCTCCTCGCTCATGCCCTGCGCGCGCAGCCGGCGCCGGTCGCGTGCCTGCAGCAGCGAGGCAATCACCACGCCCAGCACCGAGATCGCGGGAATCGCGAGCGCCATCAGGTAGACATCGCTGTAGACGCGCGCCTTCTCGGCCTCGGGCATCTGCTGCACGCCGGAGAACACATACAGATTGATGAGCGCGACCAGCACCAGGCCGCCGATGATGGCAACCCGGCCCAAGGTCTGCATGGTGGTGTGCATGAGCTTGCGGCGCTCGGGATCGATCGCGCGGCCATCCGCTTCCACCCGCGGCACGGCCTCGACCGTCATCGCGTCGGCCACCGCGTCCTGCAGCACGTAGCCGATGGGCGCCAGCAGCACGCTCGCCACGTACCACGCCTCCACCGGCATTACGGCAGCCATCGCCGCGCGCTCGCCGATGAGTCCGACCATGATGAGCAGGCTCGCCGCGATCAGCCCGGCGCCCGCGAAGACCAGCACGCTTTTCCAGCGCCACATCAGATCGATCACGTGACCGAGCACCATTTTGAGCGACCACGGAATGACTGCCCAGAAACCGAGCGCCGCAATGAAGGCGGCGGACAGGCCGAGGTAATCCTTGACGAAGAACGTGCCGACGATACCTGTGAGGCCGGAGATGCCGGCCGCCAGGTACACCATCAGCGGCGGCAGGTACGACAGCCGCAGCTCGCGGCCGAGCTCGAGTATATTGTCGTCGATCCAGCGCCAGGCAAGGGTAAACATCGGGTCAGATCTCAATCACAATTATGCCGGCAGCGGCGGCAGGCCGGGCGCGAACAGGATTTTCGCGCAAGACGCGGGCTGCGCTATCCTTGCATCTTGGTAAGGAATCCAATAATAGAAAGGAATCGGAATGACTGTAGCCACGCTTACCAGCAAGGGTCAGACTACCATCCCAAAGCAGGTGCGGGAATATTTAAAGCTCAACCCCGGGGATAAGCTCGATTTTGTGATCGAGTCCGAGGGGCGCGTCGTCATCAGACCGGCCAAGCTCGACGTGCGGGAGCTTAAGGGGTTGCTCAAACGGCGCGACGGGAAGGTATTGTCAATCGAGGACATGAACGCCGCTATCGCCAGAGGCGCGGCCGGCAAAAGATGATCGGCCTCGACATCAATGTTTTGGTCCGCTATCTGGTGCAGGACGATCCGACCCAGACCAGGCAGGCGAACGCGCTGATTGACCGCGCCGCCGCCCAGGATGCGGCGATGTTCATCAACCAGGTCGTCATGTGCGAGTTAACTTGGGTGCTTGGCCGCGGTTATGGGTATGCCAGGACGGCGTTGGCCGAAGTCATCGAAAAAATACTGCTCGGCAGGCAGTTCGAGATTGAGAAGAAAGACCTGGTCTGGACTGCGCTCGCCAACTTCAAGGCGAGCAGGGCGGATTTTGCCGACTGTCTGATCGGCGTCATAATAATCAGGGTCAGTGTCAGATTTCGAACGCGCGCCAAAGCAAAAAGTTACACTGACCCTAATTAACCCAAGACCCCCTTGCCTGGTCCTTTGCTTTCAAACAGCTTTGCCCCGGCTCGATCTGCCACTAATATCCACGTTGTTTCCATAATCTTTCTCTCTGAATGAATTGAATGAATTAGAGTCAGCGTAACTTTACCGAGTCGCGCCTCAGAAATCTGCTGACCCTATTTATTAGAAGGCTTAGCGCCTGTGCCGGCCGGCTCTCTGATGATAAGCGCGCCCGAGGGGTCCTTAAATAATCAGGGTCAGTGTCAGATTTCGAATTGTTAATCAGGGTCAGTGTCAGATTTCGAACGCGCGCCAAAGCAAAAAGTTACACTGACCCTAATTAACCCAAGACCCCCTTGCCTGGTCCTTTGCTTTCAAACAGCTTTGCCCCGGCTCGATCTGCCACTAATATCCACGTTGTTTCCATAATCTTTCTCTCTGAATGAATTGAATGAATTAGAGTCAGCGTAACTTTACCGAGTCGCGCCTCAGAAATCTGCTGACCCTATTTATTAGAAGGCTTAGCGCCTGTGCCGGCCGGCTCTCTGATGATAAGCGCGCCCGAGGGGTCTTTCGGGTCTGCGGCTCGCGCCGCCGCTGCTTCTTCCGGGGTGCGGGATTCACCGGGCGCAGGCTTCGCCGGTGGCCGCGCCGATTCCTTCTGCATTGGCTCTGATGCTTCAGGCTTCGTCGGCGCTGTCTTGAGTTCGGACGGCGAAATTTCTTTCAATGGTCGCGATGACGGTGGGTTTATTGCAGTTGGAGTGTCAGCAGCGCATGCCGACAAAGCGAAACCTGCGATGACGAAACCAACTCCAAATGATCGCATGATGCTCATGCTCCTTTTCATAAAACAGGCGCAGTCCTGATCCGTAGGCTGGCACCCTCTCCTACCGGCATCATTCCGAAATCACCTTCGCGCATAGGTTCCGCAGCGTCTCTTATGATTGCCGATTATCCGCTTCAGGTCAGGACGATCTGTGCGATGGCGAACATAAAGAGGTTTTTCCCGAATCCCTGCTTCATCCCTCCCGGCGGGAGTCGACACCATCCGGATCGCTGATCCTTGAAACTTCGCGACCAGCGACGTAAACTTGCGCGCAAGACGTGTCCCATCGGAGATGACAATGGAACTCTTGGACAGGATCACCGTCGAGCCGGGAAAACGCGGCGGAAGACCCTGCGTCCGGGGCCTTCGTATCACCGTATACGACGTTCTCGGCTGGCTCGCCGCCGGAATGACGGAGCAGGAGATACTGGCCGATTATCCCGAGCTCGTCAGCGAGGATATCCGGGCTTGCCTCACTTATGCCGCTGAGCGCGAACATCGGATCGTCCGGATGCCGCTGGCCGAACGGCGGACTTCATGAAGGAGGCGATAATGGGGGCAACCGTGGTGCTCGAAGGCGTCAAGGTGAGCGAACTGCCCGAGGCGTGGCGCCGGCGTGTAAAAGCAAAGGCCAACGAGGTGCTGACCGTGACTATCGCCAAACGCAAGACGAAGACCGCCGCGAAGACGGCTAAAAAACCCAACGCGACCTTCGGTATGTGGGCCGACCGCGCTGACGCGAACGATCCCGCGGCTTACGTGCGTGCCTTGCGGCAACCACGCGCCACCTCGCAGCGCTCAGCGGACTAATGCGGCTCATCGACTCCGATGTCATCATCTGGAACTGGCGCAGCCAGGAGGCGGCCGCAACGCTCCTTGCCGCCGAGCCCTTCGCGATATCAGCGGTGACCTGCATGGAACTCGTGCAGGGCATGCGCAATGCGCGCGAACTGAAGAACCTGCAAGCTGACTTGGCGCTCTGGCAGGTATCCATCCTGCCCATCACCAAGGCGATCTCGGAGCGCGCCTCCCGGCTCGTCGAAGAACACTTTCTCACGCATCACCTGCAACTCGCCGATGCGCTCATCGCCGCCACCGCTATCGAGCACAAACTCGCTATCGTCACCTCCAATACCAAACACTTCCAAGCCGTCAAAACACTCAAGATCGAAGCGTTCAAGCCCCTCTAAGAACCCAACGCCCACGACAGCGGGCGTTGCGAAAGATATTTCAGCTTTATTCGGGCGCTGGCGCGGATCGTTCTACCGATGTAAAGCCAAGCAACGACCCCGTGCTTTTTTCTCGACGAGTCGCTGGACAGCGATTCGGTCGTGACGGCGCTGCGGGTGGTCGTCGAGACTCGTTAGCGGAACGCCCGTTTGCGGGAGCGGCGACCGAATGCCCCGTGAAAACAGCACCTGTTAAATCAACCCTGGTCTCGCTACATGGTATGTATTTTGATGGCACCGGGGCATGCGGCGCGACCGTCGAGCGGCTGACCGGTCATTTCCCCAAAGGCACCCCTGACGAAAAGTGGCTCGCCGAGGCCGGCAGAAAGCGTTGGGTCGTACTCACGCGCGACAAGCGCATCCGTTACCGCCAGCTCGAACGGCTTGCTCTGCACGAAGCTGGTGTGCGCGCCTTCGTGTTCACCGGCGGGAATGTCACGATCAAGGACACCGGCGCCATTCTCGCAAGTGCGTTGAAGCACATGAGCAAGATCGCCCATGCCGACCCCGGCCCATTTATCTACCACATCTCGCGTTTGGGCAAGCCAGTGCGGATGGGTGAAAGCACGCGTTGAGCGCTGCGGCGTGACCTGCGTGAATCCCTGAGATTAATGAAGGGGGCTCTTTCGCTCTCATGCTTTCCCGCCCTCGCGGTTCTTCTATCGCCCTGCAAGCCAATAGCCATGAGGGTTTCGAGACGCCCTTCGCCCGGAAAGGCGTATAGCTATTGGCTTGCGAGGTGATCATGCTGCGGCATATTAGTCCGTTACGGATCATTTCCATGGGTCCGATGACGGATAGCGCTGGTGCGCCACTATTTATGGTCAATCCCTCTCTGCCGTGCCTCAGCCAGGCGGACGAGGAAATCGCTTGGCGTGACGACTTCGATTTGAAGGCGATCCGCTATCGCAACGCCTCGCGCAAGGAGCCGCTTGTCGCGCGTGATAAAGTGGCCGCCACCGTTCTTGGCGGCTTCCCAGACATGAAATAGGTCTGGCGCGATGTTCTGTTTTTGCGCATCCCCCCTTACTGCATTTACTAAGGCTTGGTAGCTCTGTTGTTCGTTAGCCGTGAGATTCACCTCAATAGAATAGACAAAGTGACTGACTACGCGCTGGACGTGGGCGGGCGTATTGGGGCGTTTGATCTCGTTACAGACGGAATACGGCAGTAAAACCGTGTGAATTAGGGTCGTGTGAATTAGGGTCAGTGTGACTTTATCGTGGCCGCTTCACAAATCTGACTCCGATCCTATTTATTCTCCGGGCCGAAGTCATTTTTCATTTACTTCCGCGCTTCACGCAAGAGCATCACCGCGAGCCCTGTCGCGATCACCAGACCCGCTACACTCGCCCACATCGGAACGGCCATCCCGCTCACTGTAACTTCCCAGCCTAAAAACACTCTCAGAATATGCACAAGCGCAACCAATGCGAAAATGACAGCGGCAATAGTAGTGAACGGTTTCATATTTTCCTCTTTCCTGCGGTAGATCGCTCGGCTATCGTTGCCGTTGAGAAACCCAACATGCACACACCAAGGGGCAGACTATCTACTCTATCAAAATCGTGCCCCCTCACCCTGCCCTCTCCCCCGTGATCGGGGGAGAGGGGAGTTTATTTTGTTAGACGCTCTAAGTAGTGCGCCACTCGCGCCATCCCGCCAGCAGCGGGAAATACAATCCGAGCATCGTGGCCTGCGCATCGCCGACCGCCGCGGCGTAGCGCGCAAGCTGCGCCTGGTAGCGCTCGCGTTCGCGGTCGAGAAACGCCTCGATGTCCGCGCCTTCATGGCTGCTGGTCTTGTAGTCGACTATCCAGCGTTTGCCATCCGCGCCGCGGAACATGCGGTCGATGACGAGATTCACGCGCTCGCCGTTGATGATCGCCGTGAGGCGGAATTCGTTGTGACTGTCCTGCTGCGGGCCGAGCAGCCAGCAGCCGCGCTCATCCGTCACCGCATGCGTGAGTGCGGCCGCCACGCGCCTGGCCGCGGCGTCCCGGTCGTGCTCCGCTACGCCGCGCGCGGCAAGCGCCGCGCCGAAAGTTTTGCGCAGCGCTGCGACGCGCTGCGCGTCCCAGCCCTTCAATTCGTCCTCGGCGATGCGCTGCAGCCAGCGATGCACCACGCTGCCGACGTGGCGCGCGGTCTCGCCGGACCACGAAAATTCGATCTCCTCCTGAGCACGCGCCGTGTCCCTGGGCGGCGTCCATTCGGCATGGGCCGGCGGTGGCGGCAGTTGCCACCCGGATACCAGCCGGCGCAGCGATTGATCGATAGCGGTCGCTTCTGCCTCAGCCTCGTGCCCCAGGGGCTCGGAGGACTCAACTGCGCAGCGCGCGGCTTCGGCATAGACGGGCTCGACCACGGGCCATAACTTGCCGAGCAGCGCATTGCCGGCGGGTGACTTCAGTTCGAACTCGCCATCCCGATCTGGTGATAAACGCGTGTCGCCCAGCAGGTGCAGGCGCTGCTTCGCGCGCGTGGCAGCGACGTAAACCAGACGCTCGGCTTCGAGGCTTGCCTTTTCGGCTTCGAGCTTTTGCAGCCAGGCATAGATCGCATCGCCATCGGCGCCGGTTTCCTGGATCGGCGCGAGCAGGAGATCGGTGGCTGCGCGGCCGTCCTGGCACGGCTGCTCCATCCACAGGAACAGTTTCTTGTCATCGGTGCGCGAGGTGCGGCCCAATCCAGGGACAATCACGACGTCGAACTCCAGCCCCTTGGCCTTGTGGATAGTCATGATCTGCAACGTCTCGTCGGACTGCAGATCGGGCAATGCGTAGAGTTTGGCCAGCCCTTCCTCGAACGCAACCGGGTCGGCTATCTCGCCCGCCTCCTCGTGCGTTTCGAGATATTCAAAATAAATCTCGGCGTCTTCGAGATCGGTCGCGTCTTCGACGCATGCCGGTCCGCCGAGCGCGAACCATGCGCCCGCGATGCGTTCGCGCAACGAACTGCGGCAGCGGTGTTCGAGGCACACGTGCAGGACGGCATGCGCCCGCAACAACCGCGCACGGCCGTCGGCGGACAAGGTCGCGATGCGTGCCTCGTCGTTCATCAATTCCCATACCGTATGTACAGGGTCGTTGCCGGCCAGCGCATGCAGGTCGGCAAGTGTGAGCCCGCACCATGGCGCGCGCAGCAGCGCGAGCCACGCGAGCCGGTCGGCAGGATGCGACAGCGCGCGCGTCAGCGCGAGCAGGTCCTGCACCACCGGCCGGTGGCCGAGCTCTTCGATGTCGATCGCGCGAAAACGCAGCCCGGCATCCTTGAGTCGCGGCACGATCTCGTGCAAATGGCCGCGGTTACGCACCAGGATCGCCACTTTGGCTTTCGCATCTTCGCGCTGCGCCTGAGTTACGATTGCGACGACCCTGGCCGCTTCACCGACACGGTCGTCGTTGAAAAACGCGTGTACATTGACCGCCACGCCGTCGAGCGCTGCGTGCGTTGCGACCGATGCCGTATACGGCACCGCACCCGTGGCGACGTCTTCGCTTGCCGGCATGATCCGGGCGAAGGTACTGTTTACCCAGTCGACGATGCCGGCCTGCGAGCGAAAATTGGCGCTGAGACTGATCGGCTGCAGTTCGACGCCGGCAATGCCCGTGGCGCGCGCGCGCAGAAACAACCCGACCTCTGCTTCGCGGAAACGATAGATGGACTGCATCGGATCGCCGACCGCGAACACGGTGCGGCCGTCGTCCGGCTCCCAGCCGGCGGTGAGCCGGGCGACGAGTTCGTACTGGCTGATCGAAGTGTCCTGGAATTCGTCTACCAACAAATGGCGCATCCGGTAATCGAGGGCCAGCGCGAGATCGCTGGGCGCTTCCGCGTCTCCGAGCGCCGACACCGCGCCGTGCGCGACCTCCGTGAAATCGACCTGGCCGCGCGACTGGAACACGAGCCTCAACTGCCCGACCGCACGCGGCAGCAGCCGCATGATCGCGCCCAGCACTTCCCACTGCTCGTCACTGTAGTGCTCCGGAGGAAGGTTACGCATGTCCGCGAGCGCAACGCGCAGCTCATCGTGCGCGCCCAGCATTTCGAGTAACACCAGCGCGCGGTCTTTCCAGGGCTGCGCCGGCTTGCCGGCGGGAAAACCCTCGGCCTTGGTAAGCCTTTTGCGCCAGTCACCCTTGTCGGTGAGGAGTACGCCCGCGAACGCAGTCCAGGCTTCGATGCTGCCGGCAATAGGCCCGCAGCCGAGGTTGTCTAACGCGTAGTCGGCCAACGATTTCAGTTCCGCGCGCGCTTCCGCCGGTATTGAATCATGCACGCATTCAAGCGCCGCGCGCCTTGCGTTCTGCAACGCCGCTTCCAGCTCCGCACGTTCCCTGCCGTGCACGTGGCGTAGCCAATGGTCGCGGCGCTGGAGCATGTCGGCCAGCAGCGTCTCGATACGGGCAACGTCGTTATCGAGATGCGCCAGCAGCCGCTCGACGTCCTGCGCGACCGCGTCGTCGCCCTCGACCAGCTCGACGGTCGCACGCGCCGCTTCGAGATACAGCTCGGCCGCATCCTCGATATTTTCCGGTTGCGATCCGAATCGGGACAGGATCGGCATCTGGCGCGTCAACGCCGCGCACAGCGAGTCGATGGTCTGGATGCGCAGCCGCACTGGATTTTCCGCAACGCGCCAGCCGGCCTGGGTGTCGCGCAGCAACGCGGCGGTTGCCAGTTCGAGCGTCAGTTTCTCGTGCTCGCTGGCGGGAATTTTGCCGGCCTGCGCGGCGGCCAGCGCTTCCAGCACGCGTTCGCGCATTTCGCCCGCGGCTTTCTTGGTGAACGTGACCGCGACGACTTCCTCGGGATGATCGACGTGCGCAAGCAACAGCAGGTAGCGCTGAATCAGGAGTTCGGTCTTGCCGGAACCCGCCGGCGCCTGCACGATGAACGAATGTGCCGGATCGAGCGCGCGGCGGCGTTCGGCAAGATCAGGGACGTTCGCTGTAGTCACGCCGCATCCTCGTCGAGCGCGTTCTCCAGCCGCTCGTAAATGCGGCAGAACGGCTTGGCATCGCAGTAACGGCAGGTATGCGGATACTGCTTGGGCCCGACTACGGCATCCCCGCCCGCGAAGCCGGCAGCGATACGCGCCAGATCGGCACGCCATGCTTCAACGACTTGCTGCCACGAGCCGTGGCGGTCGCGGTAATAAGATTCGGAGTACGCCTTGACGCCCGGCAGCAGATCGCCGTCGCGCGCGAGCGCGGCAAACTTCATGTCGCCCGCTTTCACCTGGGCAAATGCCACTGCGGCGGCGGCGGGCTCCGCGGCGACGAGGTAGAGCGGCAGTTGCGGCTCGTCCGGCCGCTCGCCCAGCATGGCGCCGGCCGGCGGCGCGCTGGATTTGTAGTCGATCACGATGCGCTTGCCGCCCTCAAGCTCGTCAACGCGGTCGAGTCGCGAATCAAGTCCGAGGCCGCCGATTTCGATGTGGCGCTTGTCTTCGGTGGCGACCACCGTAAAACCGCCGCGCTTTTTCTCGTATTCAAGCCACTCACGCGCAAGGCGCACCAGACGCCGTTTCTCGATTTCCGCGAAGCGCCCGGAGAGCGTCGTCGGCCGCTCGCGCCTGATGCGCGCGACCGCGTCTTGCGCCGCCTGCTTGAGCAGCGCCTCGAGGTCCGCATCGTTGATCGCATCGAGCGCGCTCCTGGTTTTGAGCCGCGCCCACGCCTGCGCCAGCACGCGGTGCACCAGCGTGCCGCGCTCCATCGCATCGAGTCCGGTGTGCGGCGCCTCCAGGCTTTCCGCGCCGAGCCGGTGCAGCGCATAGGCGCGAAACGGGCACGCCGCATGATCTTTAATCACCGCGGTGCCGCCGCTTGCCTCGGCCGTCTTCTCCAGCGGGGGCGCCTGGCTGTCCGCGCTGCGCTCGAGCGCGCGCGCACGATGGACTACATCGCGATAGCTCGCGTACTCGGGCAGCGACAGCGGTTGCTCGGGCACGCCGATAATCATCGGGCTCGGCTTGAACTCACGGTCGTCCTCGCGCTGCGGATAGCTCAGCACGATTTCATCCGCGCATGCGAGCCACTCATCGGTCAGCTCGCGCGCGAACTCGAGTGATGCGGCGGCCGAACCCTGCGGTATTTTCGCCGCACGCTGCAATTCGATCGGCAGGAACGGGTTCGGGCGCGGGCTCTGCGGCCAGGCCGCATCCGACAGCCCCATCACCCACAACTGGTCGAATTCCATGCCGGCGGCTTCGAGCACGCCGAGAATCTGGATCGGCACGTCGGGCGTCTCGGGCTGAAACAACGTGTCCGCCGCCATGCGCCGCAGACGCGATACCGCTTCGCTGTAGCCCATGCGCAGCACCACGCGGTCGAGCGCGGCGAACCCGGCGACGACCTCATGCCATTTCTTGAGCGTCTGGTATTCGGCCGAATCGAGGCCGCGTTCGCCCGGAAAGCCGACCAGCGCGAGCGTTTCGGAAATCGCTTTTGCCAGCGCCGACGGCAATTGCGCGCCGAACAGGCGCGCTTTGCGGAATTCGGCGAGCGCGGACAATCGTTGCGCCAGGACCGGGCAGCCCGCGCCGTCACGCGCGATCAGCGTGAGCAGCCGGTCGAGCGTTACGACAGGCTCGGCGCGCCGGCGCAATTCCGCGTCGAGCCGCGCGCGCCGCGTCATTTCGGTGTCGCCGCCGGCGAGAAACGGCGAGCGGACCAACCGGCTCGCGCGCCCGAAATCGATCTCGCGGCCGGCGAGCTCGAGCACCAGCAACGCGGCGTTGACGAGCGGACAGGAAGTGAGCGCTGTGCCCAGCGACACATTGAACGGCAGCAAGCGCTGTGCGGCGTCCGGCAGCGCGTAATCCGGCCGCATGGTCGCGCTGAAGGTGCGCGTGATGGCGCTGCGGTGCTTGGCGAGCTCGGGGACGACGACGCCGATGCGGGCGCCGCCTCCGGCTTCGAGCCGCGCCCGCGCCCACGTCGCGGCGCGCTGTATCTCGTCGCGGCTGTCAGTGCATGCGACGCGCTGCGCGCTGCCGTTGCGCGCCGGCGGCTGCGTAAACGCGATATCGCACCCGGCGGCCTTGAGTCCGGTGAGCAGCTCCGTCTGTTGTGGCGTAACGATATCGAAGCCGTAGCAGATGAGGCATTTCGGTTTCCGGATTCCCGCGCGCGGCCATGATGCGGCAACCAGATCGGGCAGGCGCGCGCTGTCGGTCAACTGCTCGCGCCGGGTATCGCGCTCGTAGCGCTGCGCCCACTCCTGAAACGCCCTGCTGTCTTCATTGAGCGGAGCCGACTTGAGCCGGGAAGTAAGCTGCCACGCGTGCGCAAGCTGCCAGGCCTCACGCGCCAGCCGCGCAGTTTCGGGAATAGTGAGCAATGCCTCGCCTGCCGCGGAGCCGCGGATGATGTTTTCCCACAACGCCTGCTCCTGGGCGGGCGCAAGCAGGTTCGGCAGTTCGCCAGCCTGCTCTGAATAAAGCGCATCTTCATGGGCGCGCTCGACAAACGCGGCAAACGGCAGGATGTCGGCCGATTGCCACGTGGTGAAGCCGCGCCGGACCTGCGCGTCGTCAAACTCCCGCTTGAGCGTAAGCGCCAGCCGGCGATTGGGTACCACCACCGTAATGCCGGATTGCGCCCCTCCGGCGAGGCGCGCGATTACGTCGGTTTTGGCGATGCGGGGGTATTCTGGAAGCGCGACCATTCGACGCATGATAGCGCCGAACAGTCGTTACTTCTCCAGGAGATGTTCCTTCTCTTTGACTTTGACCCAGTCATCCGCGTCCGGCGGCGCGTCTTTTTTCTCTATGATCGGCTTCCAGACCTTGGCAAGCTCGGCGTTTAGCGCGGTGAAATGCCGCTGGTCTTCAGGCACGTCGTCTTCGGCGAAAATCGCCTCGACCGGGCATTCGGCGACGCACAGCGTGCAGTCGATGCACTCGTCGGGCTCGATGACGAGGAAATTCGGTCCTTCGCGAAAGCAGTCCACCGGGCAGACATCGACGCAGTCGGTGTACTTGCACTTGATGCAGCTTTCCGTGACAACATAAGTCATGGTAATCCTTGGCTTAATGCCGGGTTTTGCGGGAATATCCTGTCGCGGTATATTAGCAGAATCGAGGGGCGCTGACAGCATGCGACGACGACGCGCACGGGCGTGCGCTTCCCAAATCGCAGGTTTTTGGTTAGCATACGCAACATCTGGTCTTGTTGCCGCCTGTCCCGGCGGCTTCCCTTTCCATATCCAAGCAGCAGGAGAAATTTGATGAGCGAACACATTCATCACGTGACCGACGACACCTTTGAGCCGGAAGTTCTTCAGGCCGGGACGCCGGTACTCGTCGATTACTGGGCCGAGTGGTGCGGGCCGTGCAAGATGATAGCGCCCATCCTCGACGAAATCGCCAAGGAATACGCGGGCAAGCTCAAGGTAGCCAAACTCAACATCGACAACAATCAGGCGACGCCGCCCAAATACGGAATTCGCGGCATTCCGACGCTGATGCTGTTCAAAAACGGCAATGTCGAGGCCACCAAAGTCGGCGCCGTGTCCAAATCGCAGCTAACGGCATTTATTGACAGCAACATCTGAACTGGATACCCTAGCCTCCAAACCATAAGGCAACCGACCCCGTGACGGGGCTTGCCGGAGGAGCGCAAGCTCCTGTTGTTCCCCTGACTCCCCCCTGGTTTTTCCCGAGTAACAGCCTGACTGTATCCACCGCATGCATTTATCCGACCTCAAGAATCTCCATGTCACCGAATTGGTGAATATGGCCATCACAAATGAAATCGATGGCGCCAGCCGCCTGCGCAAGCAGGAACTCATATTCGCGCTGCTCAAGAACCGCGCCAAAAAAGGCGAATCCATCTTCGGGGAAGGCACGCTCGAAGTATTGCCAGACGGCTTCGGTTTCCTGCGCTCGCCGGACACCTCCTACCTCGCGGGCACCGATGACATCTATGTGAGCCCGAGCCAGATCAGGCGTTTCAACCTGCACACCGGCGATTCGATCAATGGCGAGATCCGCACCCCCAAAGACGGCGAGCGCTACTTCGCGCTGGTAAAAGTCGACAAAGTCAACGACGAGCCGCCCGAGAATTCGAAAAACAAGATCCTGTTCGAGAACCTGACTCCGCTGTTCCCGAACGAGCGCTTCGTAATGGAGCGCGACATCAAGTCGGAAGAAAATCTGACCGGCCGCATCATCGACATCGTCGCGCCGATCGGCAAAGGCCAGCGCGGGCTGATCGTGTCCCCGCCGAAAGCCGGCAAGACCGTGCTGATGCAGCACATCGCGCACTCGATCGCCACCAATAATCCCGAGGTCTACCTGATCGTGCTGCTGATCGACGAGCGGCCGGAGGAAGTGACCGAAATGCAGCGCTCGGTGAAAGGCGAGGTCGTGTCCTCGACCTTCGACGAGCCGGCCACCCGCCACGTGCAGGTCGCGGACATGGTGATAGAAAAAGCCAAGCGCCTGATCGAGCACAAGAAGGACGTGGTAATTTTGCTCGATTCGATTACGCGGCTCGCGCGCGCCTACAACACCGTAGTGCCGGCTTCCGGCAAGGTGCTGACCGGCGGCGTCGACGCCAACGCACTGCAGCGGCCGAAGCGCTTCTTCGGCGCCGCGCGCAATATCGAGGAAGGCGGCTCGCTCACCATTATCGCCACCGCGCTGATCGACACCGGCTCGCGCATGGACGACGTGATCTACGAAGAATTCAAGGGCACCGGCAACATGGAAATCCACCTCGACCGGCGCATGGCCGAGAAGCGGATATACCCATCGATAAACGTCAACCGCTCCGGCACGCGCCGCGAGGAGCTGCTGATCAAGCAGGACATTCTGCAAAAGGTTTGGGTGCTGAGGAAACTGCTCTACCCGATGGACGAACTGGAAGCAACCGAGTTTCTCGTGGATAAGCTCAGGGCCACGAAAAATAATGCGGATTTCTTCGATAGCATGAGGCGTGGTTAAGAGCCCTCGGGTAGCACGCCCCGTTCCCGCAAGCGGGCCTGGCGGCTAACGAGTCACGGTGCGCACCCTTAGGACGAACTGGAGGCGACCGAATTTCTGGTCGATAAGCTGCGTGCGACAAAGAACAATGCCGACTTCTTCGATTCAATGAGGCGCGGTTAATCATACTCGGAAGGTAACCACGAACGCGAAATACCATGGCATGAAATCCGAAGTCGCTGCCGCCGTTCCCGCAAACGGGCCTTCGGCTAACGAGTCCCGGCGGCTACTTCTTCGATTCAATGAGGCGCGGGTAATCGGGCCCGGCATGGCGACCACGAGCGCGAGCACCACGGCACGGAATCCGAAGTCGCTGCCGCCGTTCCCGCAAGCGGGCCTTCGGCTAACGAGTCCCGGCGGCTACTTCTTCGATTCGATGAGGCGCGGTTAATCCTACCCGGAAGGTAACCACGAACGCGAAATACCATGGCACGGAATCCGAAGTCGCTGCCGCCGTTGGTAAGCGAAGGGAAACTGGATTTTGGCCCCTGGGAACAGATTTTTTATGGGGAATTTGACGGACGACGCAAGAAGCGGGTATTGGTAAAAATCATAGGAACGTGACAGCTCATATATGCGACTGATCGGAATGCTCGATTCGCCCTATGTAAGGCGTGTCGCGATTTCGCTGGAATTTCTGGGAGTTTCGTTCGAGCACGAAGCAATTTCGGTATTCAGCACGTTCGAGAAATTTCAAACCATCAATCCGGTTGTAAAAGCCCCATCACTCGTCTGCGACGACGGCGAAGTGCTGATGGATTCGTCGCTGATCCTCCAGTTCATTGAGACCACCGCGGCAAATGGCAAATCGCTGTGGTCCCCGGATCCGGTCGTGCTTCAGCACGAGTTCAGGGCGGTCGGCCTGGCGCTCGCCGCCTGCGAGAAAAGCGTGCAAATCGTCTATGAGCGCAATCTGCGTCCCAAGGCGATGCAGTACCAGCCGTGGCTGGAACGCGTCCGTGGCCAGTTGCTGGCCGCATACGAAAGTCTGGAACACGAGGTTCAAAGCAGACAACTTGCGTTTACGGTCGCTCGCAATCAGGCTTCGATCGCCGCGGCGGTCGCGTGGCAGTTTACGCAATCGTTGCTGTCAGATGTCGTTTCCGCGTCACCGCATCCAGGTCTGGTCAGATTGTCCGCGCGGATGGAACGCATACCGGAATTCGTCAAATATCCGCCGGTTGGCCCAGGCGTCGCCGCAAACGACAAATCGTAGGCCGGCGGCACATTTCCCCAGAAACAGCTGACGCCCTGATCGAAGAAAAACTTTGAACAAGTAGCGTAGCCAGCAGCGCCTGTCGTTGTGACACCCACACTCGCGTGGTTTTTATGGAACTGTTAGCATTCGCACCGTAATTCGATTTTTTGCGAATAATTCTGGCTCAGGGTACGGCGATGAAGTTTGGCGTGGACAAGGTGAAGGCGGCCGCGATTGCAATTGACCTGCACCGCGGCCATCTGGATTTGTCGGTGGCCACCATGCCGGTGCGCAGCGCAGCCGACTCGCAACGCATCGTCGCCGCCAACCAGCGGTTCTTCGCCTGGTGCCGCTCGGCCAACATCCCGGTCGTGCACCTGGTGACCACCTACCGCGACGTCGCCGAAATACGCTCCAACCCGTTCTGGAGCACGCGTGCCGAAGATCCCGCCAACACGCGCAAAAATGCGCTGCGCCACAATATCGCGGGCATGCCCGGCTGCACCATCATGCCGGAACTGCTTGATCGGGACCGCGATTGGATTGTGAATACCAAAAAACGCTACGACTGCTTCATCGGTACCGACCTCGATTTTCTGCTGCACGCGCACGGAATCAACACGCTGCTGGTGACCGGGGTCAATACCAACAGCTGCGTGTTGTCCACCGTGGCCGCCGCATGTTCGCGCGATTACGCCACGATCGTCGTCGAGGATTGCGTCGACACCATGGACGCGCCGGAATTGCACGGCGCAGCGCTGCTGTGCATCCGTACCGCTTTCGGATTTGTCATGACCGGCGACGAGGTCATGCGGACACGGGAACTGGTTGGCTGAATTGCGCATTCACGGATAACTTGCGATGAAGAACCCGCACGACATGGTTCCTTATTCCGCGATCGTTGATCGCCCGAAACTGCGGCTGCCCGGCAACGCGCGGCTGGTGGTGTGGCCGGTGGTCAATATCGAGCACTGGGAAATTACGCGGCCGATGGCGCGGCAGATCATCCCGGCGCCTGCCGGTGTTACCGTGGTGCCGGATTTTCCCAACTGGAGCTGGCACGAGTACGGCATGCGCGTCGGCATCTGGCGCATCTTCGACGCGTTGAAGAAATACAACATCACTCCCACGCTCTCCATCAACGCCAACGTTTGCAACGTGTATCCGCGCGTGGCGCAGGCGGCGCTTGACGCCGGCTGGGAATTCCTCGGCCACAGCTTCGTGCAAATGCCGATCCACCAGCTCGAAGACCAGCGCGGCACGATCCTGAAATCGCTCGCTACGCTCGAAAAATTCACAGGCAAGCGCCCGCTGGGCTGGATGGGTCCCGGATTGACGCAAACTTACGAGACCGTGGATTATCTGGCGGAAGCCGGCGTCAAGTATGTTGCGGACTGGGTGTTCGACGACCAGCCGTGCGAGATGCAGACCGCGCACGGCCCGCTCGTCACCATCCCCTACACCGTCGAGCACAACGACATCCCGATGATGACCGTGCAGCACCACGAATCCAGTCACTTCATGCAGCGCTCGATGGAGAGTTTCGACCGGCTGCACCAGGAAGGCGCCGACATCGTGCGCGTAATGGCGATCGCCGTGCATCCGTACATCACCGGCGCGCCGTTCCGCATCAAATATTTCGAGAGGCTGCTCGAGTACATGCAAGGGCACGCCGGCGTGCTGTTCTGGACCGGCGAGCAGATTTATCACTGGTATCTGAAAGCGCGCCAGGAAACGAAATAGCCAGTCGGCTTGCAACTCCCCGCCCGGTAGGGGATAATTCCGCCCTTTCGTTTACGGCAGCAACCCGAAGGCAAACGCCATGAAAGCCAAGATACACCCGTTATACAAAGAGATAACTGTCGTCTGCAGTTGCGGCAACAAGTTCAAGACGCGCTCCACGCTGACGAAAGAACTGCATGTCGAGGTGTGCTCGGACTGCCATCCGTTCTACACCGGCAAGCAGAAAATCGTCGATACCGCCGGGCGCGTCGAAAAATTCAAGCAGAAATACACGCGCAAGCCGACTTCCAAAGGCAAGAGCGTCGCGGCCTGATACCGGTTTATCTCGGTTAAAAAAGGCGGCTGCGGCCGCCTTTTTTCTTTGCTGCGCAACAGCGCGTCGAACGCGGCATGCTAAAAAGTTGCGACGCTGCCGTCGCTGCGCGGATCGGCGCCGCCTTCGAGCATGCCGTCCGGGTGACGGACGATCGCGCCTGCGTGTCCCATGGCCTCGTCATAGTCCTTCAACACCTCGACCTCGTGGCCATAGCGCTGCAGCGCGGTAATTACTTCTGCACCGAAGCGCGCTTCGAGCTTGAGCGTATCGCTCGCCTGTCCCCAGGTGCGACCGAGCAGCCAGCGCGGCGCGCTGATCGCCGCCTGCGGTCCCATGCCGAATACCACCGCACGCGTAAACACGGCGCTCTGCGTCTGCGGCTGGCCGTCGCCGCCCATGCTGCCGTAGACCATGGTGCGGCCGTCATTGAATATCGCCAGCGCCGGATTGAGTGTGTGGAACGGCTTGCGCCCGGGCCGCAGAAAATTGAGCGCACGCTCGTCGAGCGAGAAGCTGCAGCCGCGGTTTTGCCAGTTGATGCCGGTCCTCGCGAGCACGACGCCGCTGCCGAACTCATGATAGCCGCTTTGTATCATGCTAACCGCGCGACCAGCGCCGTCCACCACGCCCATCCACACGGTGTCCGACGGGCCCCGGCTTGCGCCCCACGGCGCCGCCCTGGTGCGATCAACGCGTCCTGCGAGTTCGCGCACCCTGCCCGGCTCAAGCAGTTTTTCGGGTTTTACCGTCATGTAGGCCGGATCGGTGACATATCGTTCGCGGATGCCGAATGCCTGCTTCGCCGCTTCCACCGCGAGGTGGACATAGTCCGCGCCCGCCGGATCGGCTTTCCCGATGTCGAGCGCATCGAGTATGCCGAGGATCAGCAATGACACCACTCCCTGCGTCGGCGGCGGCATGTTGTACAGCGTGCCGAGCGTATGTTTGAACGCGAGCGGCGATCGCAATTGCACGCGGTGATGATGCAGATCGGCAAGCGCCACCGGGCTGCCGACTGCAGCGAGATCGGCCGAAATTGCGTGCCCGAGCTCGCCACGGTAAAAGTCGTCGAGCCCCGCGCGCACCAGATGACGCAGCGTTTCGGCCATGCGCGGCTGGCGAATCCGGGTTCCGGGATCGGGCACTACGCCGCCGGGCAGGAAGGCCGCGGCGAAACCGGGTTGCGGTGCGAGCTCGCTATGCTTGGCTGCAGTAATCACGGCCTGGCTTTTGGTTACCGCGACGCCGCTTTCGGCATAGTGGATCGCATCGGCGAGCAGACGCGAAAGCGGCAACCGGCCGCCGAGCTCCCGGCTCAATGTGAAGGCTGCATCCCACCCCGAGATCGTACCAGCGACGGTGTTCGCCGCGACCCCGCCGCGAAATGGAATAGCGCCGGTAATCCCGTGCCCGGCATACCACTCGCGCGTTGCCGCTGCAGCCGCCGCACCGCAGGCGTCAATACCGCGCGGCAACTCGTCCGGCACGTGCACCAGCCAGAACGAATCGCCGCCGATCGAGTTCATGTGCGGGTAGACGATGGCGATGGTTGCCGCCGCGGCAACCATCGCTTCCAGCGCGTTGCCGCCCTCGCGCAGCACCGCCAGCGCCGATTGCGCAGCAAGCGCATGCGGCGCGACGGCCATGCCGCGCGTTCCGCTTATCGAGTGGATCATGGGTCGAACTTCTTCAGAAAAACCGGATTCTACGCGACGCGAATAAAGCTGCCATCGCTCGACACGTTATCCGGCGACCGGCAGCACGGAAAGTCAGCTGCCCCGCGACACGCTCACCAGCCGATGGCCTTGGGCAGCCACAGCGCGAGCTGCGGGTAGAAGTACACCAGCACCACGCCGAACACCTGCAGGGTGACAAAGGGGATGACGCCGAGGTACATATGGCGCGTGGTGATCTCCGGCGGCGCGACCCCACGCAGGAAGAAGAGCGCCCAGCCGAACGGCGGCGTGAGGAAGGAAGTCTGCAGGTTCACGCAGATCAGCATCGCAAGCCACACCATGTCCACGTTCTGCGCCACGAACACCGGCAGGAACAGCGGCACCGCAATGTAGCTGATCTCGATCCACTCGATAAAAAAGCCGAGCACGAAGATGATCAGCATCAGGAACCAGATTTCGGCCGCGAGGCCTCCCGGCAGGAACTTGAACATGCCATGGATAAGGTCCTCGCCGTGCAGCCCGCGGAAAGCCAGCGCGAACACCTGCGCGCAGATCAGGATGAACATCACCATGGCGGTGATCTTGGTGGTGGACCGGAGGGTCTCCTTGAGCACCGAAAGCGACATGCGCCCGGCGAACAGCGTCACCAGGATCGCGCCCAGCGCGCCCATCGAAGCCGCCTCGGTCGGCGCGGCAATGCCCGCGATGATCGAGCCGAGCACCGACAGCACCAGCAATAACGGCGGCAGCACCACCTTGAAGAAGCGCAGCCACAACTCGGCGCGCGGCATCGCGTCGCGCTCATCCTGCGGCACGACGGGCATCATGTCAGGACGAACCATCCCCAGGATCACGATGTAGACGCAGTAGAGCGCGGCGAGCATCAGGCCCGGGATCACGGCAGCGGCAAACAGCGTGCCGACCGAAAGCTGAAGAATATCGGAAAGCAGGATGAGGATCAGGCTGGGCGGGATGATCTGGCCCAGCGTCCCCGAGGCGCAGATCGCGCCGCAGGCCACGCCCGGGTCGTAGCCGCGCCGCAGGAGCGTGGGCAGCGTGAGCAACCCCAGCGTGATGACGGTAGCGCCGACGATGCCGGTGGTGGCACCCATCAGCACCCCCACGCCGATGATGCCGAGCGCCATGCCGCCCTTGAGGCCGCCGGCGAGGTGCCCGACCACGTCGAGCAGATCCTCGGCAAGGCGCGATTTCTCCAGCATCACGCCCATGAACACGAACAGCGGGATCGCGAGCCACTGGTAGTTGCTGACCACGCCGTAGATGCGCGCGGGCAGCAGATTGAACAGGCCCGTGCCGAAGCCGAGGAAGCCGAACACGAAACCGGTAGTCGCGAGCGTGAGGGCAACCGGCACCCCGGCCATCAGCAGGCCGAAGAACGCCACCAGCATCAGGATGGCGAGAATCTCGGTGCCGCTCATGCCTTGCCTCTCAGCTTCTCGAGGCTGCCCAGCGCGGACGCGACGCTTTGCAGCAGCAGCAGCGCGAAGCCAATCGGAATGAGCGCCTTAAGCAGGTAGCGGTGCGGCAGCCCGCCGGGATCCTGCGAACTCTCGCCGATGACGTAGGCCTGCTGCACGTAGTGGAGCGATAACCAGATGAAGAGCGCCGAAATCGCGATACACAGGATCGCGGACACCAGATCGACGATTACCTTGTTGCGTTGGGAAAACCTGCCGTAGACGATGTCGACGCGAACGTGGTCGCCATGACGCAACGCGTAGGAGGTGCCGAACAGGATAAGCGGCACCAGCAGGTGCCACTCGAGCTCCTGCGACCACACCGAGCCGGTATTGAACAGATAACGCAGCAGCACGTTGGTCGCCATCAGCACGATGATGGCGAGCGCGAGCCACGAGGTGCACTCGCCCACGACATCGACGACGCGCTCGATACGGGCGCGCACGCTGCTCGCGGCGCGCGCGCCCGTTTGCTGCGATTGCTCAGGCACCGAGAATTCTGTCGTGATAAACCTTCTCGCTGTACCCGGCCCAGCTCCTGTACTTCGTCATGAAAGCCATGTACGAGTCGTGCACTTTCTTGGTCACCGGGTCTTTCGCGATGGCCTCGGCCAGCACCGCATTCGTCGCCTCGCGCAACCGCTTCACCACCTCATCCGGCAACGGTTTTGCGATCACGCCCTGGTTCTTGATCAAATCTTCCATCGCTTCGGCGTTGGTGCGCTGGCACCAGGCTTCGCTGATCACGTTGCACGCGGCGCTGGCGTTCTCGACGATGGCCTGCAGGTCCTTGGGCAGTTTCTCCCACGCGGCCTTGTTGATGAGCAATTCGGATACGGTCGCGGTCTCGTGCCAGCCGGTGGTGTGATAGAACTTGGCGGCCTTCTGCAAGCCCAGCCGCCGGTCCTGGTAGGGGCCGACAAACTCGGCGGCATCGATCACGCCGCGCTCAAGTGCAGGGAAAATCTCGCCGCCCGGCAGCAGCTTCACGTCCACACCAAGCGTTGCGTAGACCTTGCCCGCGAGACCGGGAATGCGCATCTTCAGTCCCTTGAAATCGTTGATTGACTTGATCTCTTTCCTGAACCAGCCGGTCATCTGCACGCCGGTGTTGCCGCACGGGAAAGCGACCATGCCGAATGGAGCGTAGACCTCGTGCCACAGCGGAATGCCACCGCCGTCGTAGAGCCAGCCGTTCATACCCTGAAAGTTCAGGCCGAAGGGCACGGCGGTGAAATACTGCGCGGCAAAGGTCTTGCCGGTCCAGAAGTAGCTGTTGGCGTGGTTCATTTCGACCGTACCGGAGCGCACGGCATCGAATCCCTCGAACGCCGGGACCAGCTCACCCGCGCCGTAGACCTGAATCTTGAGGCGCCCGTTGGACATCGCCTCGATGCGCTTGGCAAGATCAGTGGCGCTGCCCGGCCCGTCCATGTAGAACGGCGCACCTTTGGGATAAGCACTCGTCATTTTCCAACTGAAGGTCTGCTGCGCGCGCGCGATCATCGGAAACCCGGCGATCGCGGTGCCGGTTGCAGCTATCGCCCCACCCTTGAGAAACTTTCTGCGGTCGTTACTCATATACCCCTCCCGTTCAAGTCAGTTAACCAAAGCGCCAGCCACGTTACTCCAAAATCGTCGCGAAATACAGCGCCCCGCCGCACGAATGTTATTAAACCGTGCGCGCGCGACCGTTTAACTTCGTGCGTTCGAACCGGCATTGCGGCTGCCACGCACGCACCGGCTACCCGCTGAGTGCGGTGCAACAAAAAGCGTGCGTTGAGCGGCGGCCTTGCCGTCCGTTCCTACGCACGCGTTTAAAACGGCGCGCTGCGTCCGTTTTAATAGGTCTTGTACGGCAAATACTTTCCGCTCATGGTGATTTTGACGCGGTCTCCTTTCGGATCAGGCTCGCGCACGAGGTCCATCCTGAAGTCGATTGCGCTCATGATGCCGTCGCCGAACTCCTCATGTATCAGTTCCTTGAATGTCGTGCCGTAAACATTCACCAGTTCGTAGAAGCGGTAGATCAACGGGTCGGTCGGCACGGCGGTCGGCAGCGAGCCCTTGTACGGCACCTGCTGCAGCAACAATACCGCATCGGCGGGCAGGCCCAAAAGCTTGCCGGTGGCTTCCGCCTGCTGCTTCGTCATCTGCATTTGGCCGAGCAGCGCGGCGGTAGTCCACTCTTTGCTCTGGCCGACGGCCTTGGCGATTTTGGTCCACGCCAGGCCTTTCTTGATTCTCGCCATCACCACCATTTGGGTGACGTCGGTGCGTGTCATCGGCCTGGCGAAGCTCGCCGCGGCGAGATAGGCCGCTTCGGTTTTGTTCGAGGGTTTCATGCTTGCTCCTTTCTCAAGTCAGATTAACTTCTGAGGTTGACCACGACGGGTTTCATCGCGACACGCGGTGGAATCGATGTTTCGGTTATTGCAGGCGCAGTTACGCCAAGGCCGGGCGCGACCAGCGGCGGATGCCTCGGGTCGTAGTCAGCCGGCGGTTGCTCGGTAAATTCTTTCGAGCGGCTCACCAGAAAATCGACCAAGTGGTTGCGGATCGGGTAGTACTGCGGTTCCTTGTGTATGGTGTGCCGGCTGCGGTCGCGCGGCAGCGTGTTGACGACAATCTCGGCGATGCGCGCGTGCGGGCCGTTCGACATCAGCATGATCTTGTCGGCGAGCAGGATTGCCTCGTCGACGTCGTGCGTGATCATGAACACCGTCTGGTGCGTCGCGGCGCAGATTTTGAGCAGTTCGTCCTGGATCACACCGCGCGTCAGTGCGTCCAGCGCGCCGAACGGCTCATCGAGCAACAGCATCTTGGGCTCGATCGCGAACGCGCGTGCAATGCCGACGCGCTGTTTCATGCCGCCCGACAATTCAGCGGGCTTCTTGTGCTCGGCGCCGGTCAAACCGACCATGTCGAGATAGCGCTGGCAGATTTCGCCGATCTTGTCTTTGTCGGCATCGGGCCAGCGTGACTTCACCGCAAATGCAACATTCTTTTTTGCCGTCAACCATGGCATCAAAGCATGGCCCTGGAACACCACGCCGCGGTCGAGACTGGGACCAGCGATCTCGCGCCCGGCCATGATCACCACTCCGCCACTCGCTTCGTCCAGCCCGGCGAGAATATTGAGTATGGTCGATTTGCCGCAGCCTGAGTGCCCGATAATGCAGACAAACTCGCCTTTGTCGATCGCGAAGTTGACCTCATCAAAAACCACGAGCGGGGGGTCGCCACTGGGCGCGGGATACGATTTTGACAGCCCTTCCACCTTGAGGAATTCAGCGCTCACTGACCGTTATTCCGGATAGGTGACGGCACGCGCCAGGCGGGCCAGGATCTGGTCTAGCAGCATGCCAACCAGCCCGATCAGCAGGATCGCGCTCAGGATATTGCTGATCGACAGGTTATTCCACTCGTTCCAGACAAAGTAGCCTATACCGGTTCCGCCGACCAGCATTTCGGCCGCCACGATCACCAGCCACGCGATGCCGACCGAGATGCGCATGCCGGTCATGATGGTGGGCGCGGCCGCCGGCAACACCACCTGGAACGCTTTGCGCAGCGGTGATACTTCGAGCGTACGCGCCACATTCAGCCACTCGCGCCTGACCGCCGACACGCCGAATGCGGTATTGATCAGCATCGGCCACAACGAGCAGATGAAAATCACGAAAATCGACGAGGTCGCGCTGTCCTTGATCGTGAACAACGCAAGCGGCATCCATGCGAGCGGAGAAATCGGCTTCAGCACCTGGATGAACGGATCGAATGCGCGGTAGAGCAACGGCGACATTCCGATCAGGAAACCCAGTGGGATCGCGACGAACGCGGCTAGACTGAAGCCGAGTATAACGCGACCGATCGAGTAGGAGATCTGGATGCCGATGCCCTGGTCATTGGTGCCGCGCACGTAGAACGGATCCTTGGCGTGCTCCCACAGCTTAAGCGCCACGTCCTTCGGCGACGGCATCGCGGATTTCTGCCCGCTCGCGGCAGCGGAACCCACCAGCTTCGCATACTCCGAGTCGGCAGCCTGCCCGCCGCCGCCAGGCAGCGTCGCTACATGCCATACCGCGACGAACAGCGCGAACAGCAGGAAAGAAATCAATGCTGCCGCGAGACGACCCGAACGCAACATTGCTCAGGTCCTCTTGATCGCAAAGCTCGCGATATAGCCGTCGGGTTGCGCCGGATCGAACTCCTTGCCCATCACCGAGAACTTCTTGGTCGTCGTGGCCGGCGGCTTCATGCCGGCTTCGCTCATGATTTTCGCCGCGTCGGTCGCAAGGAACACCTCGCGCGCGACCTTGGCGTAATCGACGTCGCCTTTGACCTGGCCCCAGCGTTTCATCTGCGTCATGATCCACACCGCAAACGAATGCCACGGGAATGGATCGAAGTCGATGCGGTTGGGCACCTTCATGATATTGCCGAGCCCGTCCGCGTAAGTGCCGGTCAGCACTTGCTCGACCACCGTCACCGGTTGATTCAGGAAATTGGCCGGCGCGATGGCTGCCGCGATTTGCTTGCGGTTTTCGGGCTTGTGAGCAAATGCGGTGGCCTCCACGATGGCCCTCAGCAACGCGCGGTAGGTGTTCGGCAGGGTAGTGACGAATTCCTGGCTCGCGGCGAACGCGCAGCACGGATGCCCCTCCCAGATGTCCTTGGTAAGCACATGGATGAAGCCGACGCCGTCATAGACCGCGCGCTGATTCATCGGGTCCGGCGCGAGGAAGCCGTCGAGGTTGTCGGCGCGCAGATTCGCCACCATCTCCGGCGGCGGCACCGAACGGATTTGCACGTCCTTGTCCGGATCGATGCCGTGCTCCGCAAGATAATAGCGCAGCAGGTAGTTGTGCATAGAGTAGTCGAACGGCACGGCGAACTTGAAGCCCTTCCACTGCTTCGGATCGCGCTTGTCTTTGTGCTTGATGGCCAATGTAATCGCCTGCCCGTTGATGTTCTCGACCGCCGGCATGGTGTAGGGAATCGGGTTGGAGCCGACGCCGAGGGTGATCGCGATCGGCATCGGCGACAGCATGTGAGCCGCGTCGTATTCCTTGTTCATCGTCTTGTCGCGGATCACCGCCCAGCCGGCGGTTTTGACGATGTCCACGTTCAGACCCTGGCGCGAATAGAAACCCATCGGCAACGCCATGATGATGGGCGTGGCGCAGGTAATCGGGATGAAGCCGACCTTGATCGACTGCTTCTCCAATTTTCCAGTCTGAGCGAATGCCTCCTTGGCGAGCCCGAGCGGAAAAAACGTCGATATTGCCGACAGCGCGGTGCCGGCGCCCACCGCCCGCAGGAAACGCCGGCGCAATTCGTCCTGCGGAAACAGCGCGCGCATCACGGCGGACTCGACTACCCGCGCCTGCAGCGCCTCGCTGCCGCTTGCGAGCTGATCGGTCTCGACCTCCGCGTCGTGCTCTGACTGCGTAGAATGCCGGCCACAGCCGCAACTGGACGACAGTTTGATATTCGGGTCGTACGGGTTCCTGAATCCGGACATGGGTGCCTCCGCCGAAATTGATCACGCCTTAAATTGAGCAAGATGCATACCAGCCGCGCGAGCATTTGGACGTGCGGCCCCGGCCGGCGGCCCAAAAATCTGTTTTCATTGACGAAGTTGGCAACGAACTAAATTCGTGGCGTGACTCGTTCGCGTCCACCGCGAGAACCTCCGCACGTTATCAGTGCGTAGCGCACTTTAATCGGGCAACAAGTTGGTTCTTTGGTGCGTCTACCGCTAAAATTGCGCACATGAAACCGGTAGTTGCGGCCGCGGTCGGCGCAGGTCTGCTGTTAACGCTCGCCAATTGCGCGCAAAACCCCGTCACGGGCAATCCCAATTTCGTGACGATGTCCGAATCGCAGGAAGTTCAGACCGGCCGCCAGGAAGATGCCAAGGTCCGCAAGGAATACGGCGTCTATGACAACAACGCCCTGCAGCAATATGTGAACGAAGTCGGGCAGCGGCTTGCGAAAGCGAGCCACCGTCCGCAACTGCAGTACAGCTTCGTCGTCGTCGATTCTCCCGAAATCAATGCTTTTGCTCTGCCCGGCGGCTATATTTACATCACGCGCGGCATTCTCGCTTACCTCAACTCCGAAGCCGAGCTCGCCGGCGTGCTCGCTCACGAGATTGGCCACGTCACCGCGCGCCACAGCGTGCAGCAGGTCAGCGCCGCCACAGCCGCGGGCGTCGGCGCAACGCTGCTTCAGGTGTTCGTGCCCGAACTGCGAAATCAGGCCGGCGACAGCGTAATCAATCTGCTCGGCAACGTGTTATTGTCGGGTTATGGTCGAGAGCACGAACTGGAAGCGGACCGGCTCGGCGCACAATACCTTGCACGCACCGGCTACGATCCGCAGGCAATGATAAAGGTAATTGGCGTGCTCAAGAATCAGGAACTGTTTGACGCCGAGGTGGCGAAATCGGAGGGCCGCCAGCCGCGTTCGTACCATGGCGTGTTCGCTTCGCATCCTGACAGCGACACGCGCCTGCAGCAGGTGGTCGGCGAGGCCGGCCGGCCCGCGGCCGGCGGCGTCCGCGTCAACCAGGAGGAATTCCTGCGCAGGATCGACCGCATGGTGTTCGGCGACAGCGCATCGCAAGGCGCAATTCGCGACCGCAATTTCTATCACACGGATTTCAGCCTGGCCATATCCTTTCCGCAAAACTGGCGCATCAGGAATCAGCCGGATCGCGTGTCTGCGACAAATTCCGCCAACGATGTGATCCTGGATTTGCGCACGGCGGGCCCGGCGCAGGGCACCCCGCTCGAAGTGTTACGCAAGTCGCTGCGCGGCAACGTTCTCGCCGACGTCGCGCAAACCACGATCAGCGGCCTGCCCGCCGCGCTTGCCACCACCCGCGTGCAGGGCCTGCCGGCGCGCGTTGCGGTGGTGTTCCTCGGCAAAAACGCGTTTCTGATCGGCAGCCAGGCGCGTAACGCAGCGGCGATGCAGCGCGCACTGCCGGAAATCAATGCCGCCATCGCGAGTTTTCGCCCGCTTAGTGACACCGAACGCAGGCTCGCACGGCCGCTGGCGCTGCGCGTGATCTCGGCGCCGGCCGGTGCGGCCTTTGCCGGAATTGCGCGCAATTCGCCGCTCGGAAAAAACGCAGTTTCGCACCTGCGGCTCATCAACGGCATGTATCCGAACGGCGAGCCGGCCGCGGGGCAGCCGCTGAAGATAGTCGAATAATGACACCGGTCGCCAGCGGCCACGGCGCCGCGCAGCCGCCGATAACACTCTGCTGGATGTGGGTGCTGGCTGCGGCGTGGATCCTGCCCGGCCTGATCGGCCATGAACCGTGGAAGCCGGACGAGGCCTATACCTTCGGCCTGATCTACAGCCTGCTTCAGGGCGGCGACTGGGTGGTGCCGATGCTCGCGCACGAACCCTTCATGGAAAAGCCGCCGCTGTTTTACCTGAGCGCGGCAGCGCTCGCCTCGATACTCTCGCCGCCGCTGCCGCTGCACGACGCGGCGCGACTGGCGACCGGGCTTTATATGGCACTGACGTTTGCATTCATTGCCGGCGCCGCGCGCGAACTCTACGGCACCCATTACGGACGGCTGGCGGTACTGATCCTGATGGGGTGTGTGGGGATACTGGTTCGCAGTCATCAATTGATCACCGACATCTCGCTGCTGACCGGATTTGCGGCCGGTTTTTACGGCCTCGCTCTTGCCCTGCGACGCCCTGCGAGCGGCGGCTTCTGGCTCGGCACCGGCGTCGGCATTGGATTCATGTCGAAAGGCCTGATCGCACCTGGCGTATTCGGCATCATTGCGGTCCTGCTGCCGCTGTATCCGGCGTGGCGCAACCGCGCCTACCTGATCTGTCTGGCGACTGCCGCGCTGGCGTGCGCGCCCTGGCTTCTGATCTGGCCGTTCGCGCTTTATGCCAAAGCACCGGCACTGTTCGACGAATGGCTGTGGGCCAACAATCTTGGCCGCTTCCTCGGCGCCAATAACCTCGGCCCGCCCGCCAACGCGGCGCATTATCTCAGTATCCTGCCGTGGTACGCACTGCCGGCGCTGCCGCTTGCAGCGTGGACCCTGTGGCGCGCGCGCCGGAAAGACATGGCGGCGCCGCCGCTGGCACTGCCGCTGACCGGCTTCATCGTGATTTTTTTCGTCCTGAGCGCGTCCGCCAATGCGCGCGAACTCTACGCGCTGCCCATGATGCTGCCGCTCGCTCTGCTGGCTACCCCCGCAACGGACTCGCTGCGGCGCGGCACGGCGAACCTGATCTACTGGTTCAGCGTGATGGGCGGCGGTTTCTTCGTGTTCGTCGCGTGGTTCTACTGGACCGCGCTTGAGTTCACAATGCTTCCGAAGTTGCACGCACACCTGCACGCGATGCAACCGGGCTACGGGCCCGGATTCAAGTGGCTGCCGTTCACGCTCGCCGCACTTTACACCGCGGGCTGGATCGTGCTGCTGCTGCGACTGAAAAAAAGCCGCGAGCGGCCGGTAATCGCATGGGCCGCCAGCATGACGTTGGTATGGGGGTTGCTTGCAATATTGTTCACCGGTTGGGTAGACACCGGAAAAAGCTATCGCTCGATGATAGCCGGCATGCAGAAAACATTGCCGCCGAAATACGAATGCATCGCGAGCTGGAACCTGGGTGAGCCGCAGCGCGCAATGCTGCACTATTACGCTGATATCATCACGTACCGGCTCGACGATCCCGAACGCGCACTCGCTTGCGATCTGGTGCTGGTGCAGGGCGTGGCGGGCGAGGAACACGTGCCGCCCGGGTCATGGCGTAAAATCTGGGAAGACGCCCGGCCCGGCGACAACGTCGAGCGCTACTGGCTCTATCGGCGTGCAGGGTCAAAACCCAGGAAGTCCTGATTATTGCAACGTGAATAATCGGGTTAGCGGGATGTTTTGCTGGCGGCACGTTGCCGGTTGCATGCGGCGCTGGCCAACATGCCCACTTTGAATTACATTTCCTGTTTGGAAAGGAGAAGCTGACTTGAATCAAGGCGCGGCAAGCGACGAGGTCACCGATGCCATTGCCCATATCGAAATGCATCGGCAGGAAACGGAAAAGGAGTCCGGCCTCGCGGCGGCGTGCAGCGAAGCGCTGCGCAAGCTGCACCTGCTCCTCGAGCAAGAACAGGCGGCACAGCAGTCACTCGGTCCCGGCGTCGGACATACGGCCAACGTTGACGCAGTCACAACAGAGATCGGTAGAATCAAAAGACTGGCCGGCGTGGCGGGTCAGCACGCGAACTCAAAGCGCGTACGCCCCGGACGACAGGGACCGGCGCCGCGCCCGGGCGGCCCGCGCAACCCCCCCCGTAACAAGGGCCGCAGGACGGGAGGGCGACGCGGCGGGCGGTAAGATCATGGCCGCCCACTGACCGCGATGGCGGAAATCATGTCTCGCGGGATTCAGGCGGCAGCACGATCTGGGTCTGGGTCACGATAGCAACTGCACGCCCGTCGGAGTTTTTGATCGTCGTCTGCCACACCATCGTGGTGCGGCCAATATGCAGCGGAATTGAAACGGCGGACAGCGCCGGCCCCGTTCCCGCGGCAAAAAAATTGGTTTTCGATTCGAGCGTCCCGGTGCGGTATCCGCGCTGAAGGTTGGCGACCGTTCCGACCGCGCCCAGCACATCCGCGAACGCCATGATCGCGCCACCGTTCACCCGGCCAGAGCGGTTGATGTGCAGCCTCGCTATGCGCATCTCGGCGCGCACTTTTTTGCGGGTGACCGAAAGCAGGCGCACGCCGAGCGAACGCGGCAAGCCGCTCAGCGCCACCTCGCGGGCACCGGCGATGCCGACCGCCTTGGTCTCGCCCGGGCGCTTGACGCGATTAGTCATGTGACACCTCATCCGCGTCCAGCGGGCACGCCCGGTGAAGGTCGGGACGGCCCAGGTGGCGGAGCAGCCTGACGGAGCTCACTCGGCGCGGATGTGGTTTTCGCGCACCACTTTCCCCCAGCGCGCAATCTCGCCGACCAGGAACTTATGCAGCGCCGCGGGGCTGCTGACGACTAAATCCATGCCAAGCTGCTCGCCGAGCTGTTTGCGCACGTCAGACGCGTTGAAAACCTTGACGAGTTCACTGTGAAATTTTTCGAGCACCGGCGCCGGTAATCCGGCAGGCGCGAAGACGCCCCACCAGGCCAGCGCCGAAAAGCCCGGAAAGCCCTGCTCGGCCAGTGCCGGCACCTCGGGCAGCGCGCCCGAGCGCTTGTCCCCGGTCACCGCAATGGCGCGCAGCTTGCCACCCTTCACGTGCGGCGTGACCAGCGCCACCGTGCCGATGGCGAGATCCACCTGGCCCCCCAGCGCGTCCACGGTCATGGGTCCGCCGCCCTTGTAAGGCACGTGCACGATCTTGAAACCGCCGGACTGTTGCACCAGCGTCAATGTCAGGTGCCCGAGACTGCCGCTGCCGACCGAGCCGTAGGTTACTGTGTCGGGCTTCGCCTTCGCCGCCTTGATTACATCGCCGAAATTCATGTACGGCTTCGCGACGCTGGTCACGATGCCCATCGGCGCGGTGCTGATCAGCATCACCGGCGCGAGATCCTTCACCGTGTCGAACGGCAGATTCGGCATCAGTGTCGGGTTGACCGCATGAGTGTCGAAGACAAACAGGAAAGTGTAGCCATCCGCTGTCGCCTTGGCGGCAATGCCAGCCCCGAGCGAACCTGAAGCGCCCGGCCGGTTATCGACGATGAACTGCTGGCCCAGCGTTGCGGTAAGCCGCGCGCCGACCATACGTGCGAGCGGGTCGGTCGTGCCACCCGGCGGGAACGGCACGATGAACCGCACCGGCTTGGTCGGCCAATGTGAATCCTGCGCAATCACGGGCAGTGCTGCGAGTACTCCCAGCGCAGTCAGGATCGTGAAAAACCAACACCGGCCTGTAAACAGGTTCATGCTCTTCTCCCTGGATCATTGCGTGATCCGGCATTGTAATTGTGGAATGAACCGATGGCGAGTCTGCGCGCGCGGCGATACGCCCCGGTCGGTTGTGGCATGCGCTCTATTGCGGGATAATCCGCCGCTCTGCCGGGATGGCGGAACTGGTAGACGCACCGGACTCAAAATCCGGCGGTAGCGATACCGTGGGGGTTCAATTCCCCCTCCCGGCACCAAACATCGTCCCGCAACGTCGCATTCGATCGGCCAAATTTCCCGCGAACCGTGAAAGGTGAGGGCTTGCGCCGGCAGGATGATCCGGAATTCCAGAGCAAACTCATGACTCGCGGCTATTTGTGGAAACAAATTCCTTGATTTGCTTCTGGCGCAGCAGCTCGTAGATGAAGTTTTCGAGTTCCTCCCCGAAAGCGTCGCGGGCGGAAACCATGCCGATGGGCTTACCATTCTCGACGACCGGCACATGTCGAAAACCGCTGACATGCATTATTTGAAGCGCATCCGAGAGCGGCTTGTCCGGGTGGATCGTGCAGGGACTGGGCGTCATGACTGTGGCGAGCCGGACTATTGCGGCATCAAGCCCCTCCGCAATGACACGAAACAGCGCGTCACGTTCGGTGAAAATTCCGGCGAGCTTGCCGTTTTCCACCACCATTACGGCACCGTAATGGTTTTGTTTCATCAGGTTGGCGGCCTCGCCCACCGTCATATTCGCCGGTGCCGTAAGGGGTTCCTGGTCCTCGATGATCGATCTGATGGTGCTTGGCATGGCAGACCTCCGGCCGCGGGGTTAGTACGCGCGAAACACGCAGCGCGTCGCGAATGCTACCGGCTGGCCGGACCACCCACTTGATGTAGATCAAACCGAATCGAATTTGACGCCGCGCGTCAGAAGATCGATTAGCGTGGCTGCTTCAGATAATCGCCGTTAACGCAGTTGGCGAGCTTGCCTTCGCGAAGATAGAAATATGCGGTCTCCACCGCCTTGCGCCGCAGGTCGGCCAATGAATCCGGGCTGTAAAACGCGGTATGCGGGTTGAGCAGCATGCGCCCCCGCATCCACGGCTCGTTCGCCTGCCATGCCGCGACCAATGGATCGTCCGGCGCTGCCGGTTCGACCGGCAATACATCGAGGCCGACGGCTGCCAGCTTGCCGCTCTTCAGCCCTTCGAGCAGTGCCGCCGTATCGCAGATCGGCCCGCGCGCGGTATTGATCAGGTATGCCCCGGGCTTCATTGCAGCAATCGCCGAGGCGTTGATCATCGCGCGCGTCTCCCCGGTGAGCGGCGCATGCACAGTCACCACGTCAGCGAGCGCCAGCAGTTCGGCCAGACTTCGCGCCCGCGTAAAATTAAATGGGAGTTCGGCGCCGTTAGGGAGGTACGGGTCATAGAATGCAATCTGCATTCCGAATGCCCATGCACGCAGTGCAGCCGCGGTACCGATGCGGCCGAATCCGATCACTCCGAACCACGCGCCGCGCAGGCGGCGCGCGGCAACGTTGTGCAAATGCGTCCATCCGCCCTTGAGATCGACGCGCAATGCCGCGTCGAATACCGCAGTGCCGCGCGCAAACGTAAGCATCATCGCAATCGCGGTATCGGCGACTTCAGTGGTGCCGTAGTCCGGCACGTTACATACCGCGATGCCGGCATTGCCGCAGGCCTCGAGGTCCACGACATCGAAACCCACCCCGTTGCGAACCACGATCCGGGCGCGCTTCAGATGTGGGATCAGCGCGGCGTCGATGGGAAGATGGCGCACGATGATGCCGTCGCAACCTTCCCAGGCGCTCAGTTCTATGGCATCGAATCGATCCTTGCGCGGGTTGAGCAGGACGGTGTCGGCACCGGTCACTTCGCGTTCGATGTCGAGTTGCGCGGATCGGCTGTCCGGAAACAGCAGGCTTAAAGGCATGTGCAACGCACCCTGGTCTGAATCAGCAAATCCGTGCTGCGGCAAAAAATCATTGCAATGGAATACCCGCGTCGCGCGCCGCTTTCCGGTAGCGCTCGATCTCCCCCGGCAACAGGTCGCTCAACTGCGCCGGGGTGAGAGGCCACGGCGAGGCGCCTTCATTATCCAGAAATTTCTTCATGTCAGCGCTGGCGAGGATCTGGTTGACTGCGCTATTGATCGCGACGAGGCGCTCGCGGGGTATTCCCGCCGGTGCGAATATTCCCCACCACAGCTCGTAGCTGTAACCCGGTACTCCGGACTGCGCGATTGCCGGCAGACCGGGCAGCAACGGCGAGGGCTCGGCGCTGCTGACGCCAAGCGCGCGCACCCGTCCCGCCCTGAGTTGCGGATTGATCGCAGCCGCGCTCGCGATCACCATCTCAACCTCTCCGGAAGCGAGCGCAGTCATCGCCATCGAAATGCCTTTGTACGGGACATGGGTAAGTTTGATGCCCGCCCCGGAAGCGAACAGCGCTCCCGAGAAGTGATTGTTGCCGCCAATCCCGGATGACGAGTAGTTGAGTTTCCCGGGATTTTTTTTTGCCAGCGCCACCAGCTCCTTCACGGACCGGGCCGGCACCGAGGGGTGAACCGCGAGCAGCATCGGCGCTCTCGCGATCATCGCTACCGGCACGATGGCCCGTGCCGGATCGAACGGCAGCTTCTCCCGCACCGAGGCGGTGGCGGGATATGAAGAAGTATGGCCGAGCAGAACGTGGCCGTCGGGCTCGGCCCGGGTGACGATCTCGGTGCCTATCATGCCGCTCGCGCCGGGACGGTTATCGACGACCACATTGCGGCCCCACAATTCGGTGAGCTTTTGGGCGATGGTGCGGGACAAGAGGTCGATCGAACCGCCGGCTGTATAGGGGACGATGATCTGGACATTCTTCGACGGATAGGCGGGCTGCGCCGTCGCGTGCAGCGCCACACTCCACCACACCGCGGCGCCAAGCACCGCCCCCAACCAGTTCAAGCGGAATCGCAACGTCTTCATCATCTTCTCCTCAGTGTTTGCGGGGGTCTTGCGAACCAGACATAGCCAAATTTGAACCACGCCCGGCCCCAGCCCCGGTTGCGCCGATTATCCCTTCAAACCGGCGCCTGCGGCCAGGCGCTTGTTCTTGGCCAGATTGCGCAATTCGGTTTTTCTCCGCTGGTAACACGACGCACAGATCCACCGGGTGGCGCCGATCTTCCGGCCCTCTGCGCTCGTCCAGTGGCTGCCGGTGCTGCAAAATCTTTTCTTTACCTCGCCGACCATGTTTTTTCCCGGCCCGCAGGCCATTATTGAAACAGTGCTAAACGCTCACTTCGACATTGTCGATCAATCGTGTACGGCCAAGGCGCGCGGCGGCAAGCACCACCAGCTTGTGGTCGTACTGCACCGGTACCTGCAGGTCGCTTTGGCGGCGCACTGCGACGTAATCAGGCTTCCAGCCGTGGTGCGCGAGCGCCGCCATTACGTCAAGCTCAATCGGCTGGTAATCGCGCGCGCCCGCCGCGATCTCCTCGCGCGCATTGCGCAGCAATTGATACAGTCGCGGCGCCTCGCGCCGCTCCGCCGCCGACAAATAGTTATTGCGCGACGACAGCGCAAGCCCGTCCTCGGCCCGAACCGTCTCGGCGAGTATCAACTCTATCGGCAGCGCCAGTTGGCGCACCATGTTGGTGAGCACCAGGCACTGCTGATAATCCTTCTTGCCGAAAATCGCCGAATGCGGCGACACCATGTTGAACAGCTTCAGCACCACGGTTGCAACGCCGCGAAAATGCCCGGGGCGCGCCGCACCGTCGAGTATGTGCTGCAGGTCGGAGGGTTCGACTACATAGGTCTGCGGCTCAGGATAGATTTCGCGTTCGTCCGGCGCGAACACCACGTCGACGCCGGCCTCGCGCAACTTCGCGCAATCGGGATCGAGCGTGCGCGGGTAGCGCTCGAAATCCTCCTGCGGGCCGAACTGCAGGCGGTTGACGAAGATGCTGACCACGGTGCACGCCGCGCGCGGCTTGGCAATGTTGATCAGCTGAATGTGGGCGGCGTGCAGATTGCCCATCGTCGGCACAAACACGTTGTTCGGTTCGCTCTGCAGACGCAGGCGCAGGGCAGCGACGGAATGAATGACGTCCATGCGGGAAACGGAATCAGGAATCCAGGGATGGGTCGGTGTATGACAGCGGCGCACAGTATACCGCGCGCGGCCCGAATTCCGTAATCCGCACTACTGGAACGAGTGCTCCGGCCCGGGATATGTTCCGGCCTTGACCTCCCTGACGTAAGCTTCGATCGCGCCCTGAATGCTGCCCGCGCCGCGCAGAAAGTTCTTCGCGAACCGCGCTTTCCTGCCCGGATAAATATCAAGCATGTCGTGCAACACCAGAACCTGTCCCGCGCAGCCCACGCCAGCGCCAATGCCGATGGTCGGGATATGCAATTGAGCAGTCACCTCGCGCGCCAGCGCGGCCGGAATCAGCTCGAGCACGATCATGCCGGCGCCCGCGTCCTGCAGCATTTTGGACTCCGCCATCAGGCGCTGCGCCTGGGACTCGGTCTTGCCCTGCAGGCGATAGCCGCCGAGTTGGTGCACCGACTGCGGCGTAAGTCCGAGATGGCCGCACACCGGAATGCCGCGCGCAGTCAGAAACGCGACCGTCTCGACCATGGCCTCCCCTCCCTCGATCTTGACCATCTGCGCGCCGGACGCCATCAGCTCTACTGCGTTCTCGAACGCCTGCGCCGGATTTATCTGGAAGGTGCCGAACGGCATATCGGCGATGACGAAGGCGCGCTTTGCGCCTCGCGCCACACACGCCGTGTGGTAGGCCACGTCACGCAGCGTGACCGGCAGCGTCGAGTCGTGCCCTTGCAGTACCATCCCGAGCGAATCGCCGATCAGCAAAACGTCAACACCCGCCGCTTCGAGCAGCGATGCGAAGCTCGCATCGTAGCAGGTCAGCATCGTGATTTTGTCGCGGTCCTGCGTCATCTTGTGCAAAGCTGCCAATGTGGTCCGCATGTCAGTTTCCAAGGTTGAAAAATTCACGCACGCCGCGCATCGCGTTGATGCGCTCGAGAAGCAGGTCGAAATCCTGCGGCGAGTCGACGAAATTAAGACATTCCGAGTTAACTATCAAGACCGGTGCCGCATCGTAGTGATAGAAAAATCGCGCGTAGCTCTCGGCCAGCCGCACCAGATACTCCTCCGAAATCGTGCTCTCATAGCTTACTCCGCGGCGCCTGACGCGCTCGATCAGCGTCCCAACCGACGCCTGCAGATAGATCACCAGGTCCGGAGTTGCCGCCTGCGGCTTCAATTGTGCGTAGATCTGCTGGTAGAGGTGCAGTTCGTCGTCGTTCAGCGTAAGCCGCGCAAACAAAGGGTCCTTGTCGAGGATGAAATCGGCGATGGTCACACGCCGGAACAGATCGGACTGGCTCAGTTCGCGCACCCGGTTTGCGCGCTGGAACAGGAAAAACAACTGGGTCGGCAGTGCGTAGCGCGCGCTGTCCTGGTAAAAGCCGGGAAGGAATGGATTGGCGTCGGGGTCCTCGAGCAGCGCCGCGCTGCCGCTCAGCCCGGCCAGCATGCGCGCAAGGCTGGTCTTGCCGGCCCCGATCGGTCCTTCGACCACGATATAACGGTATTTTTCAGGCAGCTGCAGCATAGGCTACGAAGAGCTTTCCGTCATGTCCACGCCGGACTCGTTTCCCATATCCAATGCCTCGTCGCGTGTCATGCCGTCTCAGCCAGTTGCTTTACACCAGTTGCATCGATCGCAAGCAACAATTCGCTCACCGCCCCACGGCCGGGTATCACCAGGTCCGGCGCGATTTCGGCAAGCGGCAGCAGCACGAAAGCACGCTCGTGCATGCGCAAATGCGGGATTGTCAGGCCACGCTCGCGCAATTGCAGATCGCCATACATCAGCACATCCAGATCGAGCGTGCGCGGCGAGTTCGGGAATTCCCGCACGCGGCCGTGATGGCGCTCGATCGCAAGCAATGCATCGAGCAAGGCGCGCGGCGCGAGCGCGGTCACGAGCGCCGCCACCGCATTGACGAAATCCGGCTGGTCGGCATAGCCGGCCGGCGCACTGCGATACAGCGAAGAACGGGAGACAATGCGGGTGGCGGGCAGCGCGTCGAGCGCGGCAAACGCCGCGTTCACCTGCGCCGCGGGGTCGTTCAGGTTGCTGCCGAGCGCAACGAATGCGGTTGCTGGTTGCAGGGCATTTTGGTTCATCCCCCCCTCCCGGAAACGGCGGCTGTGGCCGGCTTTTTCCTGCGCCGGCGCCGGCGCTTCGTGCCGCCGTCTGCTGCCGGCTTGAGCAGCATGCCGGCGCGGGCTGCCTCATCGGCATGCTGGAACTTCGTCCACCAGTGGCCGATCTCTGCATCGAGTTCGCCGCTTTCACAGCGCAGCAGAAAAAAATCGTAGCCGGCGCGGAACCGCGCGTGCTCGAGCAGGTGATGCGGACGCCGCCCGGAACGATTGTGAAAGCGCGGCTGTAGCGCCCAGATTTCTTTCATGTCGCCGCCAAAGCGGCGCGGTATCGCGAGCTGCTCCGCCTGCAGCTGGCCCACCTGGTCCATCGCATGAAACACCGCCGGCATCGTATGCATTCCGCGCGCCTCGGCCTGCTTCCACGCCGCCAGCACTTCGTGCCACAGCAGCGCCGCGAACAGAAAGCCGGGCGATACCGGCAGGCCTTCGCGGATGCGCTGGTCGGTATTCTCAAGCGCCAGCATCACAAAGCGCTCGCCCAGCGGCTGCTCGAGTATCACGTCGAGCAGCGGCAGCACGCCATGATGCAAACCTTCCCGGCGCAGGCGGCGCACGCCTTCCGCCGCATGTCCCGACAGCAGGAGCTTCATCATTTCGTCGAACAGCCGCGACGGCGGAACGTTGTGCAGCAGATCGGCGAGCGCGCGAATCGGCTTGCGCGTGCCCGGTTCGACCTCCAGGCCGCGCGATGCAGCAAATCGCACCGCGCGCAGCATGCGTATCGGATCTTCACGATAACGCTGCGCAGCGTCGCCTATCATGCGCAGCTTGCGCGCCTTGAGATCGGCGACGCCGCCGTGATAATCGCGCACCTCCTCGCGCACCGGATCGTAGAACAGCGCGTTGACGGTGAAATCACGCCGTCGCGCGTCATCCTCCATACTGCCGAAAACGTTGTCGCGCAGGATGCGCCCGTGCTCGTCGGTTGTCTGCTGGTCATCGGCTCCGGCCTCGGCGCTGCCGCGGAAAGTCGATACCTCGATCGTCTCGCTGCCGCACATCACATGCACGAGGCGAAAGCGGCGGCCAATGATGCGCGAGCGCCGAAACATCGCGCGCACCTGCTCCGGCCGTGCGCTGGTCGCGACGTCGTAATCCTTGGGCTCGAGCCCGAGCAACAGGTCGCGCACCGCGCCGCCGACCACGTACGCAGCGTGGCCGTGCTGCTGCAGCGTTTCGCACGTTTTGGCCGCGCAGCGGCTGATGCGCGCGCGCGCGATGCGGTGCCTGCTGAAGGGTATGGCTTTGGATGGCGCTGGCTGAAACAGCCGTCCCGAGAAAACCTTGCCCAGAAATTTTCGAATCATCGACTGGAAAAACCGGCCTTTCAAACAAATTGAGCGGCGCACCTTTGGCGCGTCCGCTCCAATTTGTGGTGGAGTAATTATATAACGGGGACGAAGTGTGCATCCGGCCCGGAGCCAAACGCGCGCACCCGGCAACCGTAAAGATTCTCGAGCCGTCCTGCTTCGAGCAGCGCGGCCGCGGTCCCCGCCGCGAAGCGGCCGTCGCCGTGGAGCATCAGCACGCGATCGCAACGGCCCGCGAAGGTCAGATCGTGCAGCACCAGAACTGCCGCCCGTTCTCCGCGGCGCACTGCCGCACGCACCCACTCGAGCGCTTGCAGCTGGTGGCGCAGGTCAAGGTGCTGCAGCGGCTCGTCGAGCAACAGCAGGCGCGGATTCTGCGCCGAGAGCTGCGCGAGCCGCGCGCGCTGGAACTCGCCGCCGGACAACGTGCCGCAGGGCCGCGCCGCGAGCGGCTCGAGGTCGAAAGCGGCAAGTGCGCGCGCGGCCGCCTCCTCATCGGGTGCACTCCAGCCGAAGGAAAGGTGCGCGTGCGGGTAGCGGCCGAGCATCACGTAGTCGCGCAGCGTGCCCCAGAATTCCCGGGGCTCGCCCTGCAGCAGGATGCCGAGCGTGCGCCCGAGTTCACGCCGCGAATAATCCGCGAGTGGCTTTCCCGCCAGCGTAATGCGCCCTGTTGCCGCGGGTGCGAGCCCGGCAAGAGTGTGCAGCAGCGTGCTCTTGCCACTGCCATTGCAGCCGAGCACGGCCCATAACTCACCCGGCGCGACCGCAAGGTCGAGATCGCGGCACAGCGTGCGGCCGCCGGCGGAGATCGTAAGCTGCTCGACGCGCAGCATTACGGCTTGCGCGACAGCAAAAACAACAGCACCGGCACGCCGAGCAGCGCGGTGAACACGCCCACCGGGAGCTGTTGCGGCGCCCACACCGTGCGCGCGAAGGTGTCGGCCAGCGCGACGAAGCTGCCGCCGCCGAGCACGGACGCGGGCAGTAGCCGGCGATGGTCGTTGACACCCGACAGCCGCAGCGCGTGCGGCACCATCAGACCGACGAAGCCGATGCTGCCCCCGAGCATCACCGCCGCAACGGTGGCAAGCGCGGCGCCGAAATAGAGCGCTGCCTGCAACGCGCCGACCGCAACGCCCAGCGCGCGCGCCTTGAGCGCACCGAGCGTGAGCGCATTGAGGCTGCCCGAGAACGCGGTAAATATCAGCACCACCAACGCGAGCAGCACCCACGCCACGCCACTCGCGCCGGCGTGCGACAGGTCGCCCATCAACCAGAACAACATGCCCTTCAACTGTGCCTGGGGCGCGAGCACGAGTGTGAGGCTGATCAGCGCGCTGAAGCCCGCCGAGAGCACAACGCCGGTGAGGAGCAGCCGGTGCAGATTCCAGTCACCGGCGCGGAAACTCAAGGCGAATACGATTGCGATCGCACCCAGCGCGCCGGTCAGTGCGGCGAGATTGGTGAACGCCACGCCGGCGCCCAGCAACAGCGCGCCAAGCGCGCCAAGCGCCGCGCCTCCCGAGATGCCGAGAATGTAAGGATCGGCCAGCGGATTGCGCAAAAGCACCTGCAGCAGCACGCCGGAAGCCGCAAGCAGCCCGCCGCAGGCAAATGCCGCCATTGCCCGCGGCAACCGCAACTTCCAGACGACATCCTGCACAATACCGGGGACCGGAAAAAACAGACCGTCAAAAACCTGAACCACGGAAAGTGAGAGCGTGCCGAACAGCACCGCGGTGAACAGGCTCGCAGCGGCAATCACCGCCAGCATTGCGAGCAACCCCCACCCTGTCCCCCCCCCTTTCAAGGGGGAGGGTTGGGGTGGGGGTACGGCCCGGCCGGCACTTGATGTCATTGTTGTTGGGCGCGCTATTGCAGGCTCATGATCTGCCAGCCCTGCTTTGCGGCGTGCGCGCGCAGCGTATCGTCCGGATCGACCGCGACCGGGTGCGTAACGCGCGAGAGCAGCGCGAGGTCATTCATCGAGTCGCTGTAAAACCAGCTCTGCGCGAACGAGCCGAGCGACTGCCCGCGTCCGGCAAGCCAGCCCTCGAGCCGTTCGACCTTGCCCTCGCGGAAACACGGCGTGCCGTTGACCTCGCCGGTAAATTCGCCGCCGGACTGCGCGGGCTCGGTCGCAATCAGGTGTTCGATGCCGAATTCGCGCGCGATCGGCGCCGTCACGAAGCTGTTGGTCGCAGTAACGATCACACACAGGTCGGCACGGTGGCGCTCGATGAGCTCCCTTGAGCGCGGCCGCATCAGCGGAAGAATTTTCGCCCGCATGAACTGGCCGTGCCAATCGTCGAGCACGCGCCGTGGATGGCGGGCGAGCGGCTTCAGCTGAAAATCGAGAAACTCGTGAATGTCGAGCGTGCCGTTTCGGTACTGCTCGTAAAAAGCATCGTTGCGTGCCGCATAAATTTCGCGGTCGAGCACCCCCTGCTCAATCAGGAACTGCGCCCATTCGAAATCACTGTCGCCGGACAGCAGGGTGTTATCGAGGTCGAATAGCGCGAGATTCAATCGATGCTCCCTCGTCAGCTTCCAGCAATTCACGCAATAGCGGCACCGTGATCGCGCGCCGGTTTTCCAGCGAATAGCGATCGAGCGCGTCGAGCACCGCAAGCAAGGTCGGCATATCGCGCCGCGTGTGGTGCAGCAGGTAGTCGGCGACATCCTGCCGCAATTTGAAACCGCGTGCATCGGCATGGTCGCGCAATGCCACGGATTTTTCCTCGTCATCCAGACCGTGCACCTGGTAGACCAGTCCGGATGCAAGCCGTGTCACCAGATCAGCGCGCAGCTGCAGCTGTGCCGGCGCGGTATTCCCGCTCACAATCAGCGCACCGGCGCCGCCGTGCAGACGGTTATGCAGGCCAAACAGCGCAATCTGCGCGGCGGCGCCGAGCAGCTGCACGTCGTCAACCGCGCAAAACGCATCGTCCGCAGCGTCGAATGCATGCGCGTTCGCATCAAACCATGCGGTTTGCCGGCCGTTGCGGTTCGCCGCATCCGTCACCGCGCGCAGCAGATGGCTGCGTCCGCTGCCGTCTGTTCCCCACAAGTAGATGAAACGCTCGTTGCCGGCGCGATTCGCCAGCGCATTGAGCGCGGCCAACAACTCCCGATTGCGGCCCGGCACGAAGTTTTCGAGCGTCGGCGGCGGCGGCGCGAAACCGAGCACGAGCTGCTTCATGGGCAAAAGGCGGCGAGCCGCGGGCACTGTCGGATGGAGCGTCTGGGCGTCATTTAATGTAGAATTCCGCTCACTGCAGCGGGCCTGCAATCGTCGGGAAGCACACCGGATCGGCGGATTCGAAAATATACGTTTCAGCAGGCGCTATGTTAGCCGAGTTGTGCCGCGCCCGCTGGCACCGCGGCGGCATCCGGGTGGCTTCCGAACACGCCGAAAGGGCGCACCTTGAGCACATCCGAGCGTTCCCAATCTCCGGCCTACCGTGACGCCGGTGTCGACATCGACGCCGGCGACCGGCTGGTCGAGAACATCAAGCCGCTGGCGAGGAAAACCCTGCGGCCCGAGGTGCTCGCCGGCATCGGCGGATTCGGCGCGCTGTGCCGGATTCCCGCCAAATACCGCGAGCCGGTGCTGGTTTCGGGCACCGACGGGGTCGGCACCAAATTGAAGCTCGCGTTCGAACTCGGCCGCCACGATACCATCGGCATTGATCTGGTCGCGATGAGCGTCAATGACATTCTGGTGCAGGGCGCCGAGCCGCTGTTTTTCCTTGACTACTTTGCGTGCGGCAAACTCGACGTCGCGACCGCGACCCAGGTCGTGGCCGGTATCGCTGCCGGCTGCGAACAGGCAGGCTGCGCACTGATCGGCGGCGAGACCGCCGAGCTGCCCGGCATGTATCCGGCCGGCGAGTACGATCTGGCGGGTTTCGCGCTGGGTGTGGTCGAAAAAAGCCGGATCATCGACGGCTCCACGATCGCCGCCGGTGACGTGGTGCTCGGGCTGGCGTCGAGCGGCGCGCATTCCAACGGCTACTCGCTGATCCGCCGCATTATCGCGCGCGGCGCAATCGACCTGGCGGCGCCGCTTGCGGGAAAACCATTGGCTGATCTGTTGCTTGCGCCGACGCGTATTTACGTAAAATCCGTGCTGCAACTGATGGAACAAATTCCGCTCAAAGGCCTCGCCCACATCACCGGCGGCGGCCTGCTCGAGAACGTGCCGCGCATTCTGCCCGGGCATTTGTGCGCGCGGCTGGAGCGCGCCGGCTGGCCGCGGCCGCTGCTGTTCGAATGGTTGCGGGAGCAGGGCGGCGTCAGCGAAACCGAAATGATGCGCGTATTCAACTGCGGCATAGGCATGGTGGTGATCGTCGCCGAGCAACACGCGTCAGCCGCGTGCGATCTGTTGCGTGGCGCCGGCGAGACCGTCTGGCGTATCGGGACCATCCATGTACGTGGCGCGGACGAGGCGCATACCGTCGTTGTATGAAAAGTATCGTCATTCTGATTTCGGGGCGCGGCAGCAACATGCAGGCAATCCTCGAGGCGCGACTGCCGCTCACGGTCGCCGCGGTAATCAGCAACGAACCCCGCGCCGCCGGGCTTGCGATAGCGCACGGACACGGCGTCGCCACGCGCGTCATCGACCACCGCGCGCACTCCAGCCGCGCCGCATTCGAGGCCGCACTGGCGCGGGAAATCGATGTCTTCGGCCCCGATCTCGTGGTACTCGCCGGCTTCATGCGCATTCTGGGCGATGACTTCGTGCGCCATTATGCTGGCCGGCTCATCAACATCCACCCATCGCTGCTGCCGGCGTTCACGGGATTGAATACCCATCGCCGCGCGCTCGAGGCCGGTGTCAAGATCCACGGCTGCAGCGTACATTTCGTGACGCCGCAGCTGGACCATGGACCGATCGTGATTCAGGCCGCGGTGCCGGTATTGCCGGGAGACAGCGAGGACTCGCTCGCGGCACGCGTGCTCGAGCAGGAGCACCGCATCTACCCGCAGGCGATCCGCTGGTTCTGCGACGGCCGGCTGGAACTCACGCCGCACGAAACAGTCGAGCTCATATCACCGGCACCAGGCTCATGAACGTTCGCACCCTGCGCGCACTGGCGTTGGCCGCGCTCGCGACGATTCCGGATGTGAGCCACGCCGCGCCTCCCGCATCGATTACGGCGAGCTACAATGTGTACCAGAACGGCCTGTCCGTCGCCGTGATACAGGAATCGTTCGAGAGAAACGGCGCCCGCTACCGGATCGTCAGCGAAAGCAGCCCGGCCGGCCTGCTCGCATTGTTGGCGCGCACCCGGATCAAGGTAAATAGCAGAGGCACGGTGACGCCGGCAGGGTTGCGCCCCGAGCATTTCGACTACGAGCGGCGCGACGATGCGAGCAAGAATGTGAGTGCGGCGTTCGACTGGCGGGTCAAGCAGCTGCACCTGACTTTCGACGGCCGCAGCGAAACCATCGCGCTGCCACCCGGCACGCAGGATCGCGTTTCCCTGATGTATCAATTCGTGTTTCTGCCCGCCGAAAAACTCGGCAACCTCGCGTACCCTATGACCAACGGCAGAAAAATCGAGAATTACCGCTATCATCTTGCGGGAGCCGAGGTTATCGATACGCCACTCGGCGAACTGAACACACTGCGCCTCGTCAAACAGCGCGAGCCGGGCGATACTGCGGTCGAAGTCTGGCTCGCGCCCGAGCACAATTTTTTCCCGGTCAGACTGCTGATACTGGAAAATGACGGATCGAGATTCGAGCAGGTCATAACGCGGCTCGAATTCAAATAGAATCATGGACATCAACGCCATGCGCAGGATTGCGTGCTCGGTTGCGGCTTCGCTGCTCGCACACCTGATGGTGATACACGGCGTGCGAATCGAACTGCCGCAGCGTGCCGCCGAGGCGCTGCCGTTGGAAACGCGGTTGCAGTCCGCTGTACCACTACCGGTCGTGGTACGGCCGCAGTTGCAGCCACGCCTACATGCGGCGCCCAAGCCCGTCCCCGCGCCCATCGTCGCCGCGCCGACACTCACGGCACCACCGCAAATCGCTGCAGCACCGGTATTCGAACCGGAACCAACCCGATACGAGCCGGCAGAATCTGAGACGCCCCCGCTTACGCCACCGCCACTGGAAGCAAGGGAGTCCGATCCTAAACCCCCGCCGCTGCCCGCGCGGCGCCTGCCGCGCCGGGGCGAGATCGTGTATGAGCTTTTTCTCGGTGCGGAAAAATTCAACATCGGCCGCACGCGGCAGGCGTGGGACATCAGCGACGACAGCTACCGGCTGTCGAGTGTTTCCGAAACCACCGGTCTCGCCGCATGGTTCAGCAGCCAGCGTCTCGCCTACGAGAGCCGCGGCAAACTGACTAAGGACGGCCTGCGCCCCGATCATTTTTCCACGCAGCGCGTGCGCTCCGGACGCAGCGAAAGCGCCGCAACCGATCTCGACTGGGGCGCAATGACGGCGACGATCGGCGATCCGCAACGCAGCGTTGCGCTGCCCGCCGACGCGCAGGATATGGTGAGTTTCATGTACCAGCTCGGGCTCATGCCGCTGGCACCGGGGCGCATCGAGATGCCGGTCACCAACGGCTGGAAGCTCGAGCGCTACGAACTCGAAATCGGCGTCGAGGAGCTATTGCAAACGCCGTTTGGCCCACTGCGCGCGGTACCGGTGACACAGGTGCGCCGGGCGGAGCAGGAAAGTTTCGAGTTGTGGCTCGCGCCGGAATACGGCTGGCTGCCGGTGCGCATCCGCTTTTTCGACCGCGCGGGCGAGCCCTCGGGCGAGCAGCTCGTAAGCGAAATCCGCGTCAGCGCTGACTAGTGAAAATCTCCAAGCCTCAACTCGCCGCGGCGGAAGATGCGCTCGCGCGTATCCTGCGGATGACGCAGCCCGCCGACGCGGTGCTCTCAAGCTATTTTCGCGCGCACCCGCAGCTCGGGCAGCACGATCGAGCCTTCATCGCCGAAACGGTGTTCGGCGTGCTGCGACGGCGCTACGGCCTCGAATACCACACCGGCGCCGACACCCCGCGCCGGCTGTTGTTGGCCTACTTGAACCGCGTCCAGGGCATGAGCCTGCGTCAGCTTGAGCCGCTCATTGGACGTGATGATGCGCACTGGGTGGCAGAGCTCAATGCCGGGCGTGACCAAACTACTCCCATACCCATCGCCGCCGAACTGCCGCAATGGCTGATTGCGATGCTCGCAACCGATACGCCCGAAGACGAGATCCTCGCGCTCGGCCGCGCGCTCGCACAGGCAGCTCCGCTCGATTTGCGCGTCAATCCGCTGCTCGCCGGTCGCGATGAAGTTATCGCGCAGCTCGCCGCCGACGGCATGGCAGCACACCACATGCCGTATTCGCCGCTCGGCATCCGGCTCGAGGCAAAGCCCGCGCTCAACCGCCATGCGCTTTTCACCGGAGGCAAAATAGAGGTGCAGGACGAAGGCAGCCAGCTGGTGTGCTGTCTGCTCGCGCCCAAGCGGCGCGAAATGGTGGTCGATTTCTGCGCCGG
>Ga0080064_1000460_pt1 | contig 108458 bp, 102 predicted proteins | sample Subgrocontami54m_FD_69260 | JGI IMG/M metagenome (GOLD analysis project Ga0080064, IMG submission 69260) | Subsurface groundwater microbial communities from S. Glens Falls, New York, USA - GMW46 contaminated, 5.4 m (SPADES assembly) (version 2) ...
GAGCCTCACTATGTTCGAGAGAATGGCTCTAAATCAACTGTTGGCGCGTACACCACTGGATACAAATTCACCGGATTCAACCAACCAGTTGTTTCTGTTCGATTAACGTTGGGACACTAGTGGGCCGAAATATTAACTATAAATTGAAGTATAGGTCAGCTCGTTACTTTATGTTTAACCCGAATAATCCATTAGGCCAAATATCCCCCCCTTGCAGAGGGAGGGCTAGGGAGAGGGTAGAAATGTTGCCATTACACCGCCCCCCCTGAGAGGAGAAAGGGACTGTTCTGTTAATTATTTGGATTTAATCTGGATTTTGGTAACTTTGCCATGAGATATTCATCGAGCCGGATTGTCATTCTTGGGGCATGGCTTCTTCTGCTGTCCGGTTGCGATCCTATTTCTTTGACCATGCTTGGAGTGGGATCGGGTGCGGGGGTTGCCCATACTTTGGGGGGCATTGCCTACAAGACCTTCACCGAACCCATGCCCAAGGTGAAAAAAGCGGCTTTGGTCGCGCTGAATCGCATGGCAATCAAGGTCAACGCGGTTGAAAAAATGGATGGTGGCGAAGTCATCAAGGCCCGTGCAGCGGATCGGGATATCGAAATCGAACTGGAGGCCATCAGCGTCAATACGACGCGCATGCGAGTCACGGCACGAAAGAACTCGGCCTTGATGGATTCCGCCACGGCGGTCGAGATCATCATTCAGACGGAAAAGACGCTGGGCGGCTAATTCAAGGAGATTGACATGCAATCGAATTTTATTGGGATTACGCTGGCGATCATGCTGGGCGCGACAGTTGGCCCTGTTTCTGCGGCAGAGGGCGACGCCGGCCTGACCACGCAATCCGCTCGGATGGACCGCTATGCGGCGTCCGGGAGCCAAACCGCCGTTACCAGCAAGACAGCCACGGATTTCAGTAACTTCTACGGCCAGAATAATGCCCAGGCCCTTGCCGGCGGGCTACGCAACGGCAGCGAGATCAACCTGACAACACAGGCGCCGGACGGCACAACCTCCACCGCAACCTTCACCCCGCCCACAGGCAGCATGGGAAACGGCAACGTCTACATTTCCATGGCGCTCGCCCAGCAACGGCTCGCCACCGCAGGAATCACCCAACCCACCGCGCAGCAGATCCAGGCGGCGATGATGGGGGGGCCGCTCACCTCCGGCGGGCAGCCGGTAGACGGCGTGCTGCAAATGCGGGCAAGCGGCATGGGCTGGGGACAGATCGCCCATTCACTCGGAGTGAAACTGGGCCATGTCGTTAGCGGCATGAAATCCGCCAACGCCGCGCTGTCCCGAACTGAAACCAGAACCCTCAACGCAACAGCGGCAGGCAAAGCGGACATGGCCAAACCGAAAGCACCCACCGGTACTGGCAGAAGCGGGGTTGTCACCGCAGGTGGCTCAAGCGGTGCCAATGTCGTGGGCTTAAAAGCATCCGGCGGAAAGAGTGGCATCGTGACCGGGGCAAGCGCAGCCGATGGCATGTCCTCTGCTGGTGGTGCCAACAAGGGCCAGGTGCATGGCACCGGGATTGTTAGCGGCGGAGGCGGGGGTGGCGTCGGCCAGGGTAACGCCTATGGCAAGGGTGGCAAATAAACTTCAGGGGCGAGCCTATTCGGCGTTCGAGTTTCTTGCTGCCGTCGCAGGCTCATGGCTCTTGACGAAATACAACGGTCGTCTCTTGCTCTCATCAAACATACGGCCAAGGTACTCTCCTATCACACCCAGGGTAATCAACTGCACCCCACCCAGAAACAGGATGGACACCATCAGCGAGGGGTAACCTGCCAACGGATTGCCATGCACCAGCTTGTCATACACCAGAAAAAGCGCATAAACAAACGCAAACATCGCAACCACAAAACCCAGGTAGGAAGCCAGACGGAGCGGAGCGGTGGTGTGTGAGGTAACGCCCTCCAGAGCGAAATTCCACAGACGCCAGTAACTCCATTTCGACTTTCCAGCACCGCGTGGATCGCGCTTGTAAAAAACCTCCTTGCGCTCGAAGCCCACCCAGTTGAACAAGCCCTTCATGAATCGGTGCTGCTCCCTCAGTTGCTTCAAGGAGTCCACCGCGCGCCGGCTCAACAGGCGGTAGTCGCCGGTGTCGGGCGGGATGTCGACATTGCTCAAGGCATGAAGAATTCGATAGAACAGGTGCGCCGTTCCCCGCTTGATGAAGCTCTCGCCATCCCGCGACGTTCTCCTGGCATAAACATCGTCGTACCCCTCCCGCCAATGTTTGACTAGCACAGGAATCAGTTCGGGCGGATCTTGCAGGTCGGCATCGATAACCACCACGGCCTCGCCGGAGGCATAATCGAGCCCTGCCGTCATGGCAATTTCCTTGCCGAAGTTCCGGCTCAGGTCAACGATGGCCACCCTGGTGTCGCCTCTTTTCAGTTCGCGAAGAATGTCGGCTGTGGCGTCCTTGCTGCCATCATTGACGTAGATGATTTCGCTGGCTAGATCCAGCCCCTCAAGGGTCTGCGACAAGCGCCGGTGGAACTCCGGCAGCACTTCCGCCTCGTTGTAGGCGGGAACGATCACCGAAAGGAGCGTAGTTATGGGCGCTTCGAGCGAGGGATGGGGGGAATCAGGTGTTTCTTGTGTCATCGACGAATGTCCAGAAACGGTTTCCGAGAAAGTTCCAAAATAAGACGGTGCCGGTTGCTGCGACCTGCGCCAGAAAATAATGTACGCCTGCAATCGTTACCAGCACGTACATAATCGCCGCATTTAGCACCAGCCCCAGCCCCCCTATGGCAACGAATTTCGAGAGGGTTTCCGAATATTTACGTTTGCTACGAAAAACCCAGTGGTGGCTGAGCAGGTAATTAACTATAGCCCCTGCCAGAGACCCCAGAATCGAAGCGGCGACCGGATACATTGAGAGCGCTTCTACGAAAATAAACAACATCACATACTGAACGAATGTGCCTATTGCCCCCGCAGACGCATATGAAATGAACTGAACAAAAAGGTGCTTTTTGAAGCTGATCAATTCTTGAGGCATAACATCTCATTTGCCGCCATCTTGGTTTTCCTGGAATTGTTGCCGTCGGGTTGGGCTAATGGCCAAAAATATCATAATACCCAATAGTAACAATCCCAATATGGAAAGGCTATTCCCCAAGGTTCTAACCGGCGTGTTTTCAAATTTCAGATCAAGTTGAAACTGCCCCTTAGGCAAGTGAAACTGCATCAACCCCTGCTCGGTAACATTTGGCTTAACTTCTTCGCCGTTCACATAAAGCTTCCATCCTGGAAAATAGAACAGGTTGGCGGTTAACCAGGTTTCTCCTGTGGCCACCACTTTGTAAAAATGCCGCCGGGGCGATTCCTCGATTTTCAAAAAATCGGTATCCGGTCGAGATGAGGTCAGCCTATCTTCGACCGGTGCCGAGGGTTTTTCTCTCACCCAGATCGGCAGATATTCGGACAGAATAGTAGTTGGCAACCATTGAAGTTGTATCTGCTTCGGCGTCAACGCTTCATTGGCTATCGAGACATAGTTCCCACGAATGGCTGTGCTAACGGTCGCCAAGGTTACTACCCCGGTTAATATAAAGCCGACAATTAAAATTGTCCTGACATTTTTATCGGATGGATAAGCAAAAACCCCGGCCATAAAACAAATAATAAAAGTGGCCGGAGATAAAAGGCGCCATGGGAACTGAAGCCACTTGAGCAATTCCATTTTGCTCCAAATAACCCTGCTCGCCGGCGTAGAAAGGAACAGCAGCGTTAATAGCGTGACAATAAAAAAACAGAGAATCGCAAAGGTAGGTTTGGAAATACTGCACCGATACCTGATGAGCATACCGGAGGACACCGCCATCACGATCCATCCGAGAGGTGTCAGCCAAAAGGGAGTCAGATCGCTGACAGGCAGAAAATTGTTAAGAACATTAAATTTTCCTGTGGTAAGCATCCATAACTGGACAAATTGCTTTTCAAACAACAAAGGAAGCGTGTAGAAGGATGAGAGAGTGAATGCAACAAATATCGGCACAATCAAATACAACAACTTTCCCCATTGTTGAGTTGATGCCGCATACAGCACAACATAGCCTAACAGCAGCGGGGCGTACATGAAAACGGAAAGATTGTGAGACAACAAAAACAAGGTGCTGCTGACAACTAATGCAAGTGTTGCAACCGAACCCGGATGCGCTTCTTTCAAGAGCCGCGCCAGGCCATAGAAAACAAATGGAACAACCGCCATGGCAGTAAATTCGGAGAAAGCGTTCCTGATAAAAATATCGATAAAATGGTACGGTACCAGAATGTAAAGACATGCCGCCAGCACGGCACCGTTTTTTTCATAGTGTTCCCTGGCAAACCAATACATACCGATGCCGGCGGCGAAAGTAAGCAGAAAAAGGGTTAATTTGATTGCGGATAGAACTGAGAGGCTAGCTGCATTGACGAAAACGCTCGCGATGAGCATAAATAGCGGGGGGAAGAAATTGTATATGGGATAGCCGTACCCCCCTTCCAGGTCTGCTCCCCAGCGAACGGGAAAGATGCCGGCTTGGAGCATGTGTGCATACTCGGCGACTCGGACCACTTCGATCTGGAAATCATGACCCTGAAACAGCCCGGCATGAATCAAAGGGTAAGTGGCAATGGCGCAACAGGCCAGCAGAAGTGCGAGGTGCAGCCAGAATGATCTTGTATTCTCATTCATGGGGAATGCTTTAAATCAATCATAATAATGCATTTCACATGAATAACCATCCAATCAACCATCTCACAACTGATTGATAATTTGGCATTTCGACTTGGACTATGCTCTGCCCAACGGGCACCTCCACCCCACATAACCCAGGAAAGCCTGGTGAGGTTTTACAAGCGCTTGCCCCTGACGTTCCATTGGGGTGAACAACTATAATGCGGTGCAACCGGGATGCAAAAACAGGCAACGCAAGTAAAGTCGGGCGGGCACAACCAATGCTAAATTGCATTCGTTCAACTTCGCCAATAAGTTGTCTGTGATCGACATAACACCCTGATGCTTCAGCGCCAGCCAAAACACGATCTCTTGTGGGAGGGGGAAGAGGAGTTGCCTTGGGCACATATTCATCAAACATGCTGAAGTGAACGTGGGTAGGAGAATAATCCAAACTTTGAGACCCTTGATATTTGAAAGGTATGAAAGCGCCACAGATGATGACCATGACCACCAAATATAGGGAGAGAACAATTCCGGTTACTGGCGAAGGAAATGCCTTTCCAGCCAGATACAGCCCAATAGTGATGACAATTGGTGTTATGACCGCGAGCAGGCGCCAGGGGAACTGAATAAATTTCGCCCCCGGGAAATGAGCGTAAAACGGGGCTGAAATAGGTGATTGAAGCACAAATGCCAGTGCGCCCAGGATAAAAAAAGGCAATATGGGAATCAGGGTTGCCCGACGCCGCTCCCAAGTAGTTAAGCCGATTCGGTTACTAAAAAAGATACCGATAAGCCCTACGGTTACCAGGATCATCGGAGGCAAATCAATCTGAACGGTAAACCCGTCAGGGATGTCTCCGAATGACCATAAATCGTCCCATAGATAGCGGCCAAGCGGTTGAAACTGGCTATTGGGGTGGTAACGCTCAGAAACAATTCTCTCCATATCGTAGTCGCCGATGAACACTGTCATGGCAAGTAAACTGGGCCCAACCAGCGCAAGAAAAACCGCTATCGGGAGCAAGAGCGACCTTGCCGAGAGAATGCCCAGCCGAATCCGGCGAACCGCCAGCAATAAAAAGATGGTCGCGGAAAATAGCAGAATCAGATAAAAGCATATTACCGAGTGGGCGAGAAAAATCAGGCCAAGACTCACGGCCAACCCCGGACGAACCTGTTCTTCCTGCACAGTACGTATAAAATAGTACAACGCCCACGGCACCAGCATCGCGGCGGAAAACTCGGCCAGAGCGCCCCGGATTAGCCAATTCGTCACGGTATACTTTGCAACGACAAGGGATACTCCGCCGGCCACACCCGCCTCACGACCGGCCCCCAGTGCTCGCAGAGTGCAATACATTCCGAATGCCCCTGCAACCAGGAAAAACAGTATTGCCACCACCAGGGTAATCTTCATTGCTCCTGTCAAATTCAGAAGCGATGCAGAAACCGCATAGAATAGCTTGTGATAGAACAAGGGCAGCGGCGACCCAAACCCTTCGTTATCCAGGCTCGCCCAAACCGGCAAGAAATCAAAAAAAGAATAGTGCTGCGCATAGATTTGTGTTCTTTGCGCGAACATATTGAGTTCATGGTTTAGTGGCCACCCTGCCTGACTCCACAACGGCGCAAGCGTTAAACCCGCAAAAAATACAAATACCACCCACGGAAAAAGCCTTTCCCAAGAAACGAATTCCTTCATGGCTCTTTGGGCTTCCCACACCGTTGCAGGGCCTCCCGATATTCCGCCGCTTCGGCTTGCCATTCTGCCCGAAGTTGCTGGAGCTTCTGCCTGATACGGACGTCAAGGGAAGATTCTGCGGTTGAATTGGCAGCCCCCCACTTCAGCACCAGCCACGGATCCTGCCACAAAAACACCCCATATTTTTTTCCGGAAAGCAGGCATTCGATCGAGGCGAGGTACTCCGCTGGCCGCATTTGCAGATGAGAGGCAAGGGAGGCAATGCCTTCGGGCCCCCTCGGGAAAAGCTTCTTTGTGGGGCTCTCCAATCTGAGGATAATTGCCTCCGCATCATCCAGTTTTCTTGGATAAGTATAAATCTGGTTACGCTGAGAAAAATGAGCGCCGATATTGCTTTGGACGGAAACTGAGGCGGCGCCTAACGCCGCACGAATAATGGCGGGTGCCGGATCGGGTGCATTCAGGAAACGGGGGGGTGCCCAGAAGTTGGCAGCACCCGGCATGGGCAAGGGGGCGAAGGCATAGCCGGAAATAATGCTCGAGATGATCGCCAGGCCGCTGATCTGTTCCCCAGAAAACCGTCTCAACTTCCGGGAAATATGCAGCGCGCCATAAGCGGCAGCAATGGTCAGAACAGGCACAAGACTCACGCTATGATAGCTGAACAAGATTTTGGGCATCGGGTTAGCAGAAAGCAGATTGGCCACGAGGTCTGGGAGCGCAGGCAGCAGGCAAACAGGCGCCGCAAGGGGAAATCCTAGCAAAGGTAGCAACAGCGCGACCAGGTAAGGCGCGCCCCGCATATCGAAAAGCACTTTTTGGGCAACCAACCAAGGGTGGCGCAACAAATTGGCCACCATATCTCCAGCGGAATCGCCCAGCCAGCCATAACGGCTGAGCTGGCCGAGGTCGCCGGCAAGCATCACATGGGAACCGGTGGGCGAAAAAGCAGGCATGATCAGGGCGATCACCAGCAGGAGGTGCCCGAGACCCAGCAGGATCAGGGCTACAGCGGTCTTCCAGTCCTTTTGCCTGATTCCCCAAAGCAAGCCAAAGCTCGCCACTGAAGCCCCCAAATGTTCCTGGATGAACAGCAGTGGCAAACAGGAAAGCAGCAACAGGCGACTATCCGCCCGCTCTACCGCCAACAGGCCCAAGGCAAAAAATGGTACGGCCAGAACGATGGGGTGGAAATCCCATGCTGCCGCGTTCAAAAGAAATGGATTGACCAGATAGATGATTGTCCATAGCAATCCTGCTGTTTCCGACTTGAAGATTCGGCTTGCCAGCAGGAAGATCGGCCAGGCTGCACCTGAAAGCGCGAGCGCTTGGGCTAGTGTGAACCATTCAGGATAGGGGGCGATGGCGTAAAGAGGGACAAACAGCAGGATGACCGGGTGAAAATGAAAACCCAGCCAATTGATCGGTTGATTGAATTGACTGGTATTAAGCAGAAACTGGCCATGTAGTGTTCCCCACACCGCTTGGTCAAACACCCCAAGGTCGTTGATGGAGGTCAGGGTGCCCCAGTGGCGGGATAGACCGAGAAACAGCACCAGCAGAAAATGTAGCGATATGGCTGTCCACGCCCACCAGCGCCAGCGGGTGATGGGCGAACGGTTCAAGGTTTTTGTGCCTCTTCAAGAACCGTTTTCTTGACGTGAACCACAACGATCTTGTCCGCATACAGGCGCTGCCATTCCGGCAAATGATCCAGCAAGGCCACGGCAGCGATTTCTGGCGGTAGAAGTGTCCATTCGATGCGGTATTTCTGCAGGAGTTTTTGCAGACCGTCCGAAGTCGTCAGGTTAAGCGATTCGACATACTCCTTCATGAAATCGTCGCCGTACATATCGGCACGTCCGTCAATGAAGGGTGGAATGCCGGCATAGACGAGATACCCCCCAAATCGGTACTCATTCAGCACTGGCCCTGTCAGGTGGGCCTTTTGCACTGCCTGGAGCGCGCCGGTGGGTGAGATTTCCTCCTTCGGAAGAGGTGTGCCTAGTTGTATGAACAATAACGTGATTAGCCACAGACCGGCCATCGTCAAAGTGACTGTGCGACGTCTCGCACCTCTGGCCAATTCCTGGAATATTCGATCAACGCTTGCAAGTTGGCGCCCTGCAACGGCTCGCTCCTGCCATTGCTTGGCGAGTGGTGTCGCCAAAAATAGCGGGGACAGCAAGCCGATCAACTCTACATTGCGAACATGTTTCAGGGCAAGGTGAAGCAGCGCCAACAAGAGAACCAGCCTGAGGGCCGGCAACCGGAGGCCTTGATGAAGCACCACCGCAAGGCCGGCCAGCAGCCATATCTCCAGGGGCTGGACGCTGTGAAAACCCGGGGATTGCCATTCCAGAATATGATCCAGCGCATAGCTTCCACTTAGAATCTGCACCGTGAACAAGATGCCCTTGATGCCGTGGGGCGTGAGCAAGGCGCTTATCACGGCAAGACCGACAAAGAGCACCCAGGATTTTACGGCTGCCAAGATTTCATTCTTTTGCCGGGCATAGAGAACACCCTCAGCTGCGAAGAACAGGCAAAGTGCAAGCCCGACGGTGAATCCACCGTGGAGATTAGCCCACATAGTCATTATGGGCAGCAGCCAGAAGCTGGGCGCGCGTCCACGTTCGCTGGCGCGGACGAGGCAGGCCGTCCAGACCACCAACAGCGGCATGGCAAGCGCATGGGGGCGCGCGAGCAAATGCGGCGCAGTCATCATCACCGCTAAGGCCACGAATATCAATGCGTGAACAGGCTCGAAACCCTTCAGCAGGAAGCGTGTCAAGATCGCTATGGCCCCAGCGAATGCGGCGGCCGTCAGCGCGATCACCCCTGACCAACTGAATGCCTGGTAGGCGAGAGCCATGATGACTTCGGAAAGCCATTCGTGCGCCGTCCAAGGCACCCCCCGCATGGTGTGGGAGAAAGGGTCATGAGCGGGTATGGTCGCGTGCTCGATGATCCATTGGCCGGCAGCAATGTGCCAATAGGTGTCGCCGTCTCCCAGCAACAGGTTGCCATAAGCCAAAAAACCCACGTAGGTTAAAGCGCCAATGATGAGTGGCCACGACAGGCCAGCGTATCTGCTTGTGGAGGGAATTGTGCGCGCCGTCGGCATAGGAATGGTGATTACAGTTGGGTTAATGAAATCTAGCACAAGTTTGTGCATTGAGGGCGTTAATACTGGCTTCTCGTGATCTTCTGCCATGCTTCATCTTGACAAAAGGATGGTGATAACCTAGTTTTGTATTAACAATTAGCAGCGCAAGAGTGGTGATGACCGTGTAGTGTGGGTTGTTGGCACAGCAAAATTGTTTTAGGTGAGTTTTTTTCAAGGGTAGGGTATTGAATCCTGACATCTGCTTGCGGTGTCCTGTTTCACAAATCGAGGCACCATTGGCGAGCAGCGACTAGGGATGACTTTAACAAGCACTTATAAGGAGATCATGATGAAAAACTTTCTATCGTCCGTGACAAATTTTATCTGTGAAGAAGAGGGCGCGAGTGCCGTAGAGTATGGCATCCTGGTAGCGGCCATTGCTGCGGTGATTGTTATCGTCACCCTGATTGTTGGTCAGCAGGTTGAGAACGCATTCAACCGGGTCTGCAAAGCGCTGGGCAATATCTCTGGCGCACTTGCCTGCTCATAGCAGCAAGACTGTCTTGATCTGTTGCGCGGGCAGGCCGCTTTCGGCCCGCCCGCGTAGCGGTCGGGTGCGTGATTTAATTTTCTCGCTTTATGCCCTTTAGGTAGGCCGCAAAAAACGTGGCGCTACTTTTCCAGTTTTCCAATGCTTCGAATACCGTCTGCACTTTCCAGCAAGATTTCCCATTTATCCAGAACCGGTGTAATTACTTATGACACCCCATATAGCCGGGCTCCTTGCCCTGTTGCCAATGGCATTGCTGTTACTTGCAGCCGTCCGGGAGGATGTCCGACATCATCGAATCCCCAACCCTTATGTTTTCTGGGGAGCGGGTTTAGGTATCCTGCTGAATGTCTTTATGCCGGAGGGTTTGGGTTTTGCAAGCCAGCTTCTTCCGGGCGGGGCGGGATTCCTGAGTGCCATAGAGGGTTTGGCGATCGGATTGGCGGTTATGCTGCCGATGTACCTGCTCCGTGTCATGGGGGCGGGTGATGTAAAACTGATGGCCATGGTGGGCGCATTTCTGAGCATGGAGGATGTGCTTGGCGCCATACTCGCAACTTTCCTTGCGGGCGGGGTATTGTCGCTCGCTTATGCCTGGAAAATCGGGGTGTTGCGACGTACGCTGCAAAATATTCGTTTTATATTGTATTCCAACGCGGTAAGGATTACTGGCGGTAGTATCCCCACGCTTGAAGATGCGCCGGAAACAGCCGGCAAATTCCCTTATGCCGTGGCAATTGCCGTGGGCACCTTGAGTTACCTCGTTTGGAAGTCGATGTGGAAAGCCGGTTGGGCATAAATTCAATCAATCTATGCGGCACACAAGTCTCTCCCGCAAGCTGGCGAAGGGAGCAAAACAATGAGTTGCAGAGTTGTGTGCATAGATTAGCCCTGCGAGGGGGAAGGAGCGGGAAACCAGCCGCCTTGGGCGGCTCACGGTTTTATCGGCGCCTTGAGGCGCTCACCAAATAAACCCCCGGCCTGGGGGTACTTAATTCATTGAAAAATTCAACCTGCCTCCCCCCCCCTTTGCCGGGTTCCCTAGACAAATGGCAAAACAGTTGCTATGTTAAAAATAAGACCGTACGCATCGCTGATGATAAATCAACAACAACATTAGAGCGTGACATGATGGCAACTCAGACGGCCTCTCAAAAGGGTGCGGCACCGGTCCAACCGGAACCGCAAAAAGATCCCTTCCCCCTCCAGCCTCGCACTGTTGGAGAAACCGGACTGAACTTCCTGTTCCTGATTGAGTTGCTCGCCAAAATCCTGTTCTTGCGTGGCCAATTGCACCTGGCCGACCTGGTCGATCACACTAGGCTTTCAATCGGGGTGCTGGAACCCCTCCTGTCCTTCATGCGAACGGAACGCCTGTGCGAAGTATCCCGTAGCGGCGAGGCCGAGACTGCCACCGCCTACACGCTCACCGAGCTGGGCCGTCTGCGCGCCCAGGATTTCCTGCAACAGAGCCAGTATGCCGGGCCCGCACCGGTCAGCCTGCAAGCGTATGTCGAGCAGGTACGCAGCCAGTCTGTCATCAACATGGGGGTTACCCGCGAGAATCTGCAACGTGCCTTCAACGGCGTGATAGTCAAGGAACGCACCCTCAAACAGTTCGGCGCGGCGATGAATTCGGGGCGAGCAATCTTTGTTTACGGCCCGGCAGGCACCGGCAAAACATTCATCTCAGAAAAGCTGGCTGGCCTGCTCTCGGGCAACATAGCCATTCCGCATGCCATCGTGGTGGACAGCGAGGTAATTCAGGTTTTCGACCCGCTGATTCACGATGAAGTTATCGTTGAAGGCGCAAGCAAGAATGGCCTGGATCGCAGATGTTCCTATGATACGCGCTGGGTATCATGCCGCCGCCCGGTGGTAAAAACCGGCGGCGAACTGACTCTGGACATGCTGGACCTGGATTTCGATCAGGCCGCCAAATTCTACCAGGCGCCACCCCAGGTCAAGGCGAACAACGGACTGCTACTGATCGACGACCTTGGTCGCCAACTAACGTCCGCGCTGGATATCATGAATCGCTGGATCGTCCCGCTGGACCGGCATCTGGACTACCTTGCGCTCCACACCGGCAAAAAATTCATGATCCCCTTCGACGTGATCGTCGTGTTCTCCACCAACATGCCGCCCAAGCAGCTTGCCGACGAAGCCTTTCTGCGCCGCCTCGGCTACAAGATCTACATCGGCGAACTGGAAGAAGAAGATTACCGCGCAATTTCCCGGCAGGTATGCGAAGAGTTGCATATTCCGTATTCCGAAAGCGGGCTGGAATACCTCTTGCACGAGCACCACTACAAGGAGGGCAAGCCGTTGCTCGCCTGCATTCCCAGAGACATCCTGGGGCAAGTGCGGGATGTCGCCCGCTACGAAAACGTGCAGCCCGAGCTTTCGGAGGAGTTGCTGGATTGGGCATGGAACAATTATTTCACCCATGATTGATTAGCTTTTTCACGATTATTACCTATAGTTAATTTAGAGAGATGATTACCTACGTTTAAAGGGGAAGGCAGATGAAAAATCCAAGAGCCATAATGATGATTGTGATCTCCGTGATCATCGGGTTGGCTGCTGTTGTCCTGGCATCGCGCTGGGTTGCGCAGCAGGCAGACGCATCGACCAGCAGAGTGGTGGTCGCAAAGGCGGATATCGACCTGGGTGCGCGGCTGACCCCCGAGATGTTGAATGTGCAGGATTGGCCGGCGGGCAGCGTCCCACCCGGGGCGATACTGGAAAAGGACAAGGACGCATTGCTCAAGGACCCCAAGACGAATGAGGGGCGTGTTGTCAGGGTAAGCGTCATGAAGGGGGAACCGATCTCGGAATCCAAGCTCGCCCCCTCTGGCGCGCAACCGGGCCTATCCTTCGCCATCAAGGAAGGCAAGCGCGCCATCACGGTGCGCGTCAACGACGTAGTCGGCGTAGCGGGGTTCGCGTTGCCCGGCAACTATGTGGACATACTGGTCAACACCACGGACGAAACCGCCAAGGCGGCGGCGGGCGAGAACAAGACCATTTCCAAAATCGTTCTCGAACATATCCTTCTGCTGGCAGTAGCACAGGAAACCAGCCAGGGAGAGGGAAAACCCAAAGTGGTGAATGCCGTCACCCTCGAAGTCACCCCGGATCAGGCGGAGAGAATAGACCTGGCACGCAGCGTAGGTAGCCTTTCCCTGGTGCTGCGTAACCAGATCGACAATACCCCGGTGGCAACCATAGGCGTTTACAAGAAGGATTTGCTCAAGAGCGCACCCGAGCCCGAGGTGGCCGCCACCAAGCCGGGTGAAGTAAAGACAGTGGTAAAAAAAGTCACGGTCTATCGCACGCCACCCAAAAAAGCGGAACCCCGGAACCAGGTTGAAGTCATCCGCGGCACGGCAAAAACCAGCGAGGATTTCAAGCTCCAGACGGAAGGAAAATAAGGAATATTTAGGTCTGTTGGGCTTCGTACCTCAACCCAACCTACATGAACCACACTCCCTCTCCCCTTGCGGGAGAGTTGGGGAGATGGGTAAACAACAATGCATATCACCCTCTCCCAAACCCTCCCCAATCAAGGGGGAGAGAGATAAAGAAACAGGTGTCCGGATGAGAACTAACCAGGGAGAAACGATGATGAACGAGCACACAATCATAAACAGCCGGCTGTGGCAATATGGCGGCAAACTCCTTGCCGCTACGCTGGGGATTGGGCTGATTGCCGCAATGCCGTTGCAGGCTGCGGAACCCGTCATGGCAGAAGCCGCCAAGGCTAATCCGGCCAAAACTTCGCCGGCACAGAAGCCGACCAAAACAACGGCCAAGAAAAAGCCAGCCGCAATACCCGGAGTGACGGCCCAGGCGAGCCTGGTACCCCCCGCCAGCACCATCGAGTTCGCGCCCCAGGTTAACGTGACGGTAGGGAAATCCACCCTGCTCAAACTCCCGGCAACAGCGGCGAGAATCTCGGTTGGCAACCCTGCAGTGGCCGATGTGATCCTGCTCAACCCAACCGAAATCTATCTGCTCGGCAAAGCCGTCGGCTCCACCAATGTCATCCTGTGGAGCAAATCTGGGCACAGCACCGTGGTGGACGTAATCGTGGGGATGGACACCGCCGCCCTGCAAGGCAAGCTGCAACAACTGCTGCCCGGTGAGAAGAACATCAAGGTCTCAGTGGCTGCGGATTCCCTAGTGCTAACGGGTACCGTGGCCGATGCCGTCAAGGTGGACAAGGCAGTCGCTTTGGCCGAGGCCTATGGCGGAAAAAAAGTAGTTAATTTACTCCAGGCTAGCGCCCCCCAGCAGGTGATGCTGGAGGTGAAGGTGGCGGAAGTACAGAAAACGCTGACAGATAAATTGGGTGGTGCATTCAACTTTGGCGGAAATGTTGGCAACGGATGGGGCTACACGCTCCTGACGAGCTTTCTAACTGGCAATCAGACCGGCACGCTTGCCGGGCCAGCTTCCCTCACCTTCGCCAAGGGCGCTAAATCCCTGACTCTGGACGCAGCGAAAGCGGACGGCTTGGTAAAAATTCTTGCCGAGCCGAACATCATGGCCATGAGCGGGCAGGAGGGATCTTTTCTTGCCGGTGGAAAAATCTACATTCCGGTGCCGCAAACTTCTGTAGGGGGCACGACGATTACCCTGGAGGAAAAAGAGTTTGGCGTGGGGCTCAGGTTCACCCCCACCGTGCTGGAAGGCGGGCGCATCAATCTCAAGGTATCGCCGGAAGTTTCCGAACTGGCGGGGAATGTGCAAGTCGGCGCCCAGTTTCTGCCCACGATCACAACACGCCGCGCAGCCACCACAGTCCAGCTCTTTGACGGTCAAAGCTTCGCCATCGGCGGCCTGATCAAGAGCAACATCACGGAGTCCATTACAGCGCTCCCGGGCTTGGGTGAAATACCGATACTCGGCGCCCTGTTCCGCAGCAGCGAGTTCCAGAACGATCGGACCGAACTGCTGTTCATCATCACGCCGCGCCTGGTAAAACCACTGCCGCCGAATTACGCCCTGCCAACGGATGGCTTCATTCCGCCCAGCCGAGGCGAGTTCTTCCTGGAAGGCAAGCTGGAAGCCGCTTCCAAGGATGAATCGCAGCCCGTAGCGGCACCCGCCGAACCCAAGGAACCCGCTCCCGCTTCAGGTGGTTATCAGATGAAATAACGCCGAAAACCCCTACCCCCTAACAGTCCCCTCTCCCCTCGCGGGAGAGGGCCAGGGAAAGGGGAAACTCCGAAATCCCCTCCCCCTTGACGGGGGAGGGTTGGGGAGAGGGTGATCAAGCAACGCTCGAATGCAGATGAATTTCAAGGAGACGAACATGAAAAAAGAATTGATCACAGGGATAAGCGCCGGGCTGCTGGCGGCGGCTGTTCTGGCCGGTTGCGCCTCCAACACCCCACGCCTGGACTCAACATTCGGCAATGCCGTAAACCAGGCCAAGGCCCAGCAGACCATCAATCCCGACGCATCCCGGAACACCGACCCGGTAGCGGGCATCGACGGCCAAGCCGCAAACGCCATCATAGACCGCTATCACAAGGCCTATGAATCGCCTACTGCGGCGCCAAGCGGCTCTATCGGCACTGTCACTGGCGGCAGCAGCACGCTGAAGTAAGCGCAGGCTGTATCAAGGGCAAAGGAGGATGCCATGGAAACCGGAGCGAGATTGAAAAACCGGCAAGGCGGCGCGGTCGCCATCATGGTCGGCTTCAGCATCTTTCTGCTTATTGGCTTCCTCGCAATGGTAATCGACCTGGGGCATCTCTACATCGCCAAGACCGAGTTGCAGAACGGCGCAGACGCAGCGGCACTGGCCGGGGCCAAGGAGTTGGATGGGTCGGCACCAGGCGTCCAAGATGCCATCACAGCGGCGGTGGCTGTCGCGAGAAAGAACAACTTCGATTTGCAGAACAAGCCCGTTGGCACGCAAGCGACGGAAGGTGGCCTGATTATTTCGGTGGGCAGCTGCCCATCTGACAACTGCATGGTTCTTGCCAGCACTATCACCACGAATGCCGATGCCGCTAACAAAACCTTCCTGAAAGTGGATACGCGCGACCCCAATGTTGATAGGCGCCTCGATACGTGGTTTGCGCCGATATGGGGCATCCTTAAAACAGGAACTTTTGGCATGGCGGTAGCGGGACGCTACACGATACAAGTAACGCCCATGGGGGTATGCCTCGTCAGAGAAGATGCGAGTCAAACCCCACACAGGTGCGGTTTGCCTGGCGGGCCTGATCAAGAGTGCGGCTTTATACGCGGAGTGGCTTACAATTTGCCCGACCTAAACCCGCTTAGCAATGGGGTTCCCCTCTGGATTAACCCGATTGATACAGCGCCTGGCCCGTGTGACGAAAATAACGGGAATTCGCCGATCATGGCGCCTTTCGTTTGCACTGGACAGTCGACCACGATTATGACCCTGCCGGGTGTGGTATGGGTCAACACCGGCGCTCAGTCGGACATGAATGTGCCGTTCAACTCACGGTTTGGCGATTACAGCGGCGCGCATGCCTGCAATCCGGCGGCTGCCCAGCCGGATACCCACGTAAGCGAATTCGTGTGCACAAAAACCGGACCTGGGCAGACTCCGGACAGGTGCGAGAACAACCCGCCATCACCTGCGCCACGCGATTGGATTGATACGACGAACAACACTACTCCCACGATACAGAGTATTGAAATTTCCAGCTTAACCAGGAAACCATTTAATTATCCAACGCGCCTGTCGCCGGAGATCTCATCTAATTTTTCTAAATACGGGACACTATGGTCATACAGCAAGGAATATGACTTCATCAACAACAGTGAATATACTCCATCCGATTGGTCAAATTTGTATGGTGGCGACGCTCAGAGTTACCCGGCCACGTCCCCGTATCTTGCTTCGCCAAGCGGGACGGGAGTAGAGAATCGGCGCGTCTTGAATCTGGCAATCATCGACTGCGAGCATGTGACCAGTATCCCGGGACAGCAATGCCAGCAAACTTTGCCTGTGCTCGCCATCGGGAAGTTCTTCATGCAGAGGCGGGCGGACCTTCCTAATCGCCTGTTTGGTGAGTTTGCCGGGATTTTGGCTCCACCCATGCCTCCTAGCGAAATTCGTCTGTATAGGTGAAGCAAATGATTAGCAGACCTAGTCCGGTAAAGCATGGGAAAGCCTATAAGTCAGGGAAAGGCGCGGCGGCAGTGGAATTCGCCATCGTGATCAGCCTGCTGGTGCTGATCACAGGCGGCATCATCGAGTTCGGTCGGGTGTTCTGGTACTACGACGCACTCACCAAGGCAACACGGGATGGTGCGCGCTATCTTTCTACTGCTCCCAATCCGCTCAGCAATGCCGACATGATCAAGGCGTATGGCATAGTCGAGGATACGGCGACCAAGGCAGGTTTGCCTGGGTTTGTTGGGAGCAACAATGTGGCCATCAGCTGCGAGCCTGTCACCAGCCCGTCATGCAGCGCGCCGGACTATGTGAAGATTGAGATCACCGGTTACAGTGTGGCCTTTGGCAGTTGGTTTGCGATGCCACTGCCCGCTGGCAACTGGTTCCTGAAACCCCAGACCACCATGCGTTATATGTGTGCCGCAGGGGCAACAACACCATGTTGAACTGCCAAAAATTTTTTCGTATCAGGGCAAGGCAGAGGGGCGCCTCAGCGGTGGAGTTCGGTATCATCGCCGTGCTGTTCTTCACGCTCTTTTTTGGCATCATCGAGTTCGGACGCTTTTTCTACCTTTACAATACCGTGCAGGAGGTGACGCGCTGCGCAGCGCGGCAGGCGGTGGTGACTTGGAAGGGCGACAATGGCGGCAACTGGAACGAAGGAACAACCGGCATCCGTCAGGCGTGCCTGTTCGGCCAAAACGTGCTGGTGGCGGGTTGGGAAATCCAGAAGGCCAATATTCAGCTTCGCGCCCTGAACTGGAATTACGGGGTGGCGAATCCGACGAACATTGCGACCAATCTTTCCAATTGTGTCGGCGACCCGGCTGACACCAACTGCATCCGCTTCGTGGAGGCCAGCATCGTGGTTGATAATTCATGTGATGCTAATGGCGAAAATTGTCAGCCGATACAGTATCAACCCATGTTCGGGTTAGTCCCGTTGCAGGTAGGCATCCCGAATTCGACCGTGCGCATGCCGGCGGAAAGTCTAGGGTACGGTTCGTAGGTTAAGTAATGCAGCAACAACAATAACAATGGAATCGCCTTAACATGAAAATCGCCGTCATATCATCAAACAAACAGCACATGGAGAACATTCTCCATATTCTTCAGGAAGGAAAGCCTTCTCATTCGGTTTTATCGTTCGAGGGCGGCAAGGAGCAATTGGGGCCAGTTTCCGATCGGGAACTGCCCGATCTGATTGTCATGGAAAGTGTCCGTGATGGGCAGGAGGCAATCGCGGCACTGGAAAACGTCAGCCAGCGTCATCCCGGCATGAGTTTTATCATGCTTTGCGAACAGGTTTCGGCGGAGAATCTCATCCAGGCGATGCGCATTGGGGTGCGCGATGTGCTGTCTACCCCGGTTTCTCCCCAGGCGTTGAAAGAGGCGGTCGGACGCATCGAGCAGAAGCGGGTGCACACGGAGAAACCGCTACACAAGGGCAAGGTGCTGGCTTTTATTGCCTGCAAAGGCGGTAGCGGCGCCACCTTTCTCGCCTCCAATCTGGGCTATGTGCTGGCTGCCGAGCATGGCAAGCGGGTAGCGCTGATCGATTTGAACCTGCACTTCGGCGATGCCTCATTGTTTGTCTCCGAAAAGGTTCCGGCTACTACGCTATCGGATGTGGCCAACAACATTTTGCGTCTGGATGCCTCTTTCCTTTCTTCCAGCATGATGCACGTGCTGCCGAATTATAGTGTGCTGGCGGCTCCGGAAAGTCCTGTCAAGGCGGCAGATGTGTTACCGGAACATGTCGAAGAGCTGCTTCGTTTGGCTGTGGCTGAATATGACTACGTGATCCTGGACGTGGGCCGCAATCTGGACGCGGTGAGCGTCAAGGCACTGGATTATGCGGATTTGATTTTCCCGGTGTTGCAAGAAACGTTGCCTTTTATCCGGGACGCCAAGCGCATACTCTCTACCCTGCAATCCCTGGATTACGGCGCGGGCAAGATTCATTTGATCGTCAACCGTTACGAAAGGGGGGGGGAGATTCAGTTGGGGGATGTGGAACGCACCCTGGGCATGAAGGTTTTTGTGACCTTCCCGAATAGCTTCGAGGCGGTCTCGGCATCGGTGAATCAAGGTGTGCCGATCCTGAAAATGGCAAAAAGGGACCCGGTTTCAAAAACCTTGATCAAACTTGGGCATGATCTTGAGCAGGGTGAAGGTGAAAAAGGAGGTTGGTTGGCGCATGTGTTCGGTCGTGCCTGAATGAATAGGGTTAGCAAGTTTTTTGTAGTGTCTATAATTAAAGGGATGATGAAATTTTGAATGATGGTTTTTCACCGGTGCTGGCCGGTGGATGCGCCGAGGATCAAACAGGGAGTTGAATCATGTCATTACGGGACAGGCTTGAAAATATCAAACATGACGCCGTTCAGGTGCCGGTGGCGACGCAACAGGTAGACGCGGCCAAAATCAGGCCCTACCAGGAACTGAAGTCGCGCATCCATCAAAAACTGCTCGACCGTGTCGATCTGGCCGTCATGGAAAGTCTGCCGCCGGACAAGCTGCAGGAAGAGCTCAAGGCACTGGTGGAGCGCCTGCTCTCGGAGGAAACGTTAGCGATCAACGAGTCCGAGCGCAAGAGCCTGGTGCGGGACATTCAGCACGAGGTGCTGGGTTTGGGGCCGATCGAGCCCTTGCTGGCGGACCCGACCATTTCGGACATCCTCGTCAATACCAACCGTCAGGTTTATGTGGAGCGCGCCGGCAAGCTGGAACTGACCGACGTGCGCTTTGAGAACGATGCCCACCTGATGAAGATCATCGACAAGATCGTGTCGGGTATCGGTCGTCGCGTGGATGAATCCAGCCCGATGGTGGACGCGCGGCTACCGGACGGCTCACGGGTGAATGCGATCATCCCGCCCCTGGCGATTGACGGGCCGATCCTGTCCATCCGCCGCTTTGCCGTCACTCCGTTGACGATGGATGACATTATTCGCGGCAAGAGCCTGACGCCGGAGATGGCGGAAATCATTGGCGGGTTGGTCAAAGCGAAAGTGAATCTGTTGATTTCCGGGGGTACCGGTACCGGTAAGACCACTCTGCTGAATATTCTGTCAGGTTTTATTCCCGTTTCCGAACGTATCATCACCATCGAGGATGCAGCGGAACTGCAATTGCAGCAACCCCATGTGGTGCGTCTGGAAACACGGCCACCCAATATCGAGGGCAAGGGTGAAGTGGCACAGCGGGCGCTGGTGAAGAACAGCCTGCGCATGCGACCGGATCGCATCATCCTCGGCGAGGTGCGCGGCGCAGAGGCGTTGGACATGCTCCAGGCGATGAACACCGGCCATGAGGGCTCGATGACCACAGTACATGCCAACACCCCGCGCGACGCGCTGACTCGCCTGGAAAACATGGTCGGGATGGCGGGGTTGAATTTGCCGCCCAAGGCCATGCGCCAGCAAATCAGTTCCGCGATTACGGCGGTGATTCATGTGTCCCGGCTGACCGATGGCAAGCGCAAAGTCACCAGCATCCAGGAGATCACCGGCATGGAGGGCGATATCGTCACCATGCAGGAAATATTTATTTTCGACCAAACCGGCGTGGCGCCCGATGGAATAGTGCTCGGGAATTTCCGCGCCACCGGCATCCGGCCCAGATTCATCGAACGTTTGCGTACCCGTGGCGTTGAAATTTCCGACGAGATTTTCGACCCCACCCGGCTGTATGAATAGGAGTTCAACGTGGATTATTTCTACTACCTGTTTATCATTCTCGCCTTCATCGCGGTAGTGTTGTTCCTGGAAGGGTCATACCTTGCCTGGAACGCCTACAAAGGGCCCGAGGCGAAGCGGATCGAGCGGCGCTTGCGCTCCATGTCTGCCGGAGCGCACGAAGGCGAGGAACTGTCCATTGTCAAAAAACGCCTGCTTGCCGAGACGCCGGCTATGGATCGCCTGTTGCTGGGGATTCCGCGTGTTCACCAGTTGGACAGGCTGTTATTGCAGTCCGGGTTGACGCTGAATGTGGCCGGCTTTCTGTGGCTCATCATCATGGGCGCATTGGCGGGTTTTATTCTGGCAGCATTTTTTGGTTTACCGTTGTTCGCGGTTATTGGCGCAGGAGTGGCGATGGGCGCCCTGCCCCTGTTTTATGTGTTGAACGCGAAGCGTAAGCGCTTGATCACTCTTGAACAGCAACTGCCGGATGCACTGGATTTGATGGGTAGGGCTTTGCGGGCGGGGCATGCGTTTTCCAGCGCAATGAAGATGGTGGGCGACGAGATGCCGGAGCCGGTGGCGGGTGAATTCCGAACCACCTTCGACGAACTCAATTATGGCATCAGCCTCCAGGATGCGTTACAAAATTTGGCCACCCGTGTGCCCAGCGATGATCTGCGCTACTTTGTCATCGCGGTGCTGATCCAGCGCGAAACCGGCGGTAATCTGACGGAACTGCTGGATAGCATCAGTGCGCTGATCCGTGCACGCCTGAAGTTGATGGGAATGATTCAAGTGCTCTCTGCCGAGGGCCGATTGTCGGCGTGGATTTTAGGATTATTACCATTTTTTATGGGGTTTTATATGTACCTCGTTAATGCCAAGATGATGAGCCTGTTATGGACTGATCCATTTGGAATTAAACTGGTTTGGAGCATGCTGGTGATCATGGTCATTGGAGTTTATTGGATGCGGCGTGTAATCAGGATCCACGTATGAACTCGGATTATTTTTGGGTGAACAAATCATGACTACCATACAGTCCATTTATCTGATCATTATATTCGTGGCGGTGTTCGGGGTTGCCTTGGCCATCCTGCTGCAATTAGGTGCGCGTCCGGTACAGAAACGGCTGGAGGGTGTCGCGGCGGACCATCCGGAATTGCCGCAACAAGCAGCGCCGGCCTGGGTTCAGCGGGTGGTCAAGCTGAGCGGCCCGCTCGCCAGGATTGCCTTGCCGCAGGAGGGGTGGGAAAGCTCCAATCTGCGCATTCGTTTCATGAACGCGGGCTATCGTTATTCTTCGGCGCCGGTAGTATTTTTTGCTACCAAGACCCTGATGGCTTTGGTTTTGCCTGGGATGCTGGTGCTTTATTTTGGTGTATTCGGAGGGCAGGAAAGCAAGCCGGTTGCGGTGCTTTCCTCGCTTCTCGCTGCCGCTATGCTGGGTTATTTCTTGCCGAATGCCTGGTTGATGTGGCGTATCAGGGACCGGCAGCGGGAAATTTTCGAGAGTTTTCCTGATGCCCTGGATCTCATGACGGTGTGTGTGGAAGCGGGGTTGGCGCTGGATGCCGCACTCGCCAGAGTGGGTGAGGAAATGCGGCTAAAAAGCATCACCCTGGCGGAAGAGTTGCACCTGGTCAGTCTGGAAATGCGTGCCGGCAGTAGCCGGGAAAGGGCATTGCGCAACCTGGCCTTGCGTACGGGGGTGACTGAAATAGATTCACTGGTGGCTTTGCTGGTGCAGTCCGACCGTTTTGGCACCAGCGTGGCGGACTCCTTGCGGGTTCATTCCGACGGTCTGCGCACCAAGCGTAGGCTTCGGGCAGAAGAAGCAGCCGCTAAAATTGCGGTCAAGCTATTGTTCCCGCTGATATTCTGTATTTTCCCTGCATTGATGCTAGTGCTGCTCGGGCCATCGTTCCTCACTATGGCTCGGGTACTGTTCCCGGCATTAACTGGGGCGCAAGTAATACCGTAGATTTCCAAAAGGAGTTAAGCCATGAAAACCGGCTACGTGATTCTATCAGCGGCTTCCATTATCCCCCTGCTGAGCAGTTGCGCGTCTTATCAAAAGACCGCCGACAGCGAAGCGTGGAGCATCAAGCCGGCATTCAATGTCCGGCACTCCACCGAGACACCGGATGCCTATTACCAGCTGGGCCGCTACTACCAGGGCCAGAATCGCCACGATCAGGCTATAACTGCCTACCAGAAGGCGCTAGCCATCGATAGCACATTTGCCGAGGCGCGCAACGGGCTGGGAGTGAACTACGCCATGCAGGGCAGGCAGCAGGAGGCGCTTGAGCAGTTCGGGCTGGCCGTGAAACAGGCGCCGAATGCCGCCCATATCTACAACAATCTGGGTTATGCCCTGTATCTGAGTGGGTCTTACGCCGAGGCGGTAAGTGCACTGGAACGAGCAGTTGCCCTGGAACCCTCGAACCAGTCGGCGCATACCAATCTGGCGCTGGCCCTGAACAAAGCGGGAGACAGGGGGAAAGCCGTACAAGCCATGGCACAGGCAGCCATGCCGCAAGCTGCGGGAAACCTGTCGCCGGCGGCTCAGGAAGCGCAGCAGGTGCAAACCGTGGCGCCAACACCCCTATCCGAGCCCGTCGTTGCGACGATAGCGCCCCCTTCTCCCGCGCCGCAGCAAGCGCTGACGTTGCCGAAGGACTGGGGTGTGATCACGCAGGCAGCGCAGAAGTCGGTTCCTCTTGTGGAAAGCCGCATCCAGGCCGTCCAACTTGAACCCAACGTGTATGAACTGCGCGAGCGGGTGGCGGTGCAAGTGCAGGCGTTGCCCGCTGCCAAACCCCAGCAACAAGCATCCGTGCAACCGAAAGAACGCAGCCTGATTGCAGCGCAAGCACCGCAAAAACCGATTCCGGCTACGGAAAATCATATCCAGCCAGTACCCAAAGCGTCTGAACAGCAAGAGCGGGCAGCAACCCCGACTACCAAGCCGTACAGGATCGAGGTTTCGAATGGCAACGGCGTGACGGGCATGGCAAGGAAGGTGGCGAACTTTCTCGGCGGGGAGGGATATTCCAGGTCGCGCCTGACCAACCAGAAACCTTTCCAGGTGGCCTCGTCGCAGGTGCTATATCGTTCTGGTTATCGGGAACAGGCGCAGTCGCTGGTTGCGACCTTGCCCGGGCAACCCGGCATTGCTCAGGCCGATGATCTGCGCGGCGACATCAGCATCAGAGTCGTGCTGGGCAAGGATCTGGCGGGCAACCTGGCCCATTTCGAGCCTGATCAGGGCAAGGTTCGCCTGGTGCGCCACGGATCGGATTCCTGAAGCCGCTATCGCAATTTCTCACCCCTCCTCCATCAAGCATCACGGGATAATCTATACACACATCTTCGCAACCCACTGATCTTGCCACCCTCGCCCACTTGTGGGAGAGGGGCTGGGGGAGAGGGAAAAGCCTCTGGCAAATCAGCCGCTTGCCCTCTCCCTAACCCTCTCCCGCAAGCGGGCGAGGGGACTTGTGTGTATAGATTAGGCATCAAGGGGGAAAAGCAAAAATCCGGGGACCCGGTTTTTCTATTTCAAACCACGCAGCAGCGCCATCCCCCAACCCACGCCAAATCCGTTGACCTCCGACGCCACCGCGCCCAGACCCCCCTTGCAGTTGCTGGCGGAAAGATCGACGTGCAGCCACGGCGCACCCTCGATGAAGCGCATCAGGAAGCGCGCTGCAAGGATATGGTCGGCCTCGCCTTCCAGGGAACACTGCTTGATGTCGGCGATCTGGCTTTCCAGCCCCTCTTCATAGTCCGCATCTAAAGGGAAAGCGCAGACCCTTTCTCCGGAAACTTTCCCTGCGGCAAGCGCCTGCTCGACAAACTTTTCACGGTTGGAAAAGATGCCGCTGTAGCGCGCCCCCAGCGCGGTAGCCATGCTGCCGGTGAGGGTGGCGAAATCGACGATCAGATCGGGCTTCTCGCGTGCCGCCATGGCCAATGTGTCGGCCAGCACCATGCGCCCTTCGGCGTCGGTGTGGATGATTTCTATGGTGGTGCCATTGAGTGCGGTCACCACATCGTTCTGCTTGTAAGCCTTGGGGCTGATGTGGTTCTGCGCCAGCGCCAGCCAGCAGTCGATATTGAGCGGAAGGTTGGCGCGAGTGGCAGCCAGCAGTATGCCCAGGCTGACGGCGGAGCCGTTCATGTCCTCGTGCATGCCGTGCATGTAACGGGCAGGCTTGAGGTTGTGACCACCGGTGTCGAAGCAGATGCCCTTACCGACCAGGGCGATGTTTTTCCTGGCTTCGGGATGGCGATAGCGCAGATGAACGATGGCGGCATCCTCCTCGCTGCTGCCCTGGGCCACGGCAACGAAGGCCCCCGCCCCGATCTTGCGCAGCTTCTTCATGTCGTATTCAGCGCATTTCCAGCCATTCTCCCTGGCCAGCTTGCGGATGCGTTCTCGGTACAGCCCCGGGGTCAGTTCGTTGGCGGGCAGCATGGTCAGTTCCCGCGCCAGTTCATTGCCTTCGGCCTGCCCGCGCAGCGGGGCGAAATCGTCTTCGGCTTTGTAACCGTGCAGGGTAATTTTTTGCAGCGCGCGGCGTTCATCCTTTTTCTTGCGCTGCGGCAGCACGGCGCCATTGACCATGGCCGCATAAACTGCCGCTTCGGCTGCCAGGCGACGTTCTTCCGCAGTGCCAAAAACGGCAAGGGTAATTTCCTTGGGATGTTCATCCAGCAAAGGCATCAGCGCCTTGCGCATCAGCGTGTGCCGTTCAAATGTGGTCTGCCTGGCATCCAGCATCACCCAGACCGCCAGCGCACCTTGTTCAAGGTCGCCGCTCAATGGCGTTTTGGCCAACTCTTCAGGCTTCATATGGCGGCGTGCCAGACGCTCCTTCAGAGTGCCGGTTCCGGGCATGGCCACGGCAAGGCTTTTCGACTTCGGCATGACGAACAGCACATGCGTTGCCTTGGCAAGCGCGCTGTCCGTCACCGGGGATGGATTCTGTACTATCTTTATCATTTCCGCTCCAAATATCTATCCTGACTGTTTAAGCATTATCGCCGGAGTTGATCGATCAATAAAAAAATTAATTCACTTTCCACCCCGGGTAAAAGATAATACGTCCTTACCCAAGTCGAAAAATCTCAAGAAAAACTATAAGACTTACTGGCTGAAAAAATATTATGCTGTTTATTCAGGAGATTACAAAATGTCAGAAATTCCGGACATCGATCAACAGGAAACGCAGGAGTGGCTGGACGCCCTCGATGCGGTACTGGAACGGGAAGGCGCGGAGCGCGCCCACTTTCTGCTGGAAAAACTGACCGAAAAGGCACGCCGTTCCGGCGCGCACCTGCCTTTTTCCGCGAACACCGCTTACCTGAACACCATCCCGGTGCATCAGGAAGACCGCTGCCCCGGCGACCTCGCCATGGAGCGCCGGATCCGCGCCTTTATCCGCTGGAACGCCATCGCCACGGTGATGCGCGCCAACAAGCAAAGCCCCGGCGTTGGCGGGCATATCGCCAGTTACCAGTCCGCAGCCACGCTCTACGAAGTCGGCTTCAACCATTTCTTCCGCGCCCCGACCGAAGACCACGGCGGTGATCTGCTGTATATCCAGGGACACCTCGCCCCCGGCATTTACGCCCGCGCCTTCCTCGAAGGCCGGATCACGGAAGAGCAACTCCTCAACTTCCGCCAGGAAGTAGACGGCAAGGGTTTGCCCTCCTACCCGCATCCCTGGCTGATGCCGGATTTCTGGCAGTTCCCCACTGTGTCGATGGGTCTCGGCCCGCTCACGGCGATCTACCAGGCGCGCTTCATGAAGTATCTGCAGGATCGCGGCCTGGTCAAGACCGAGGGCCGCAAGGTGTGGGCTTTCCTCGGCGACGGCGAAACCGACGAGCCGGAATCGATGGGCGCGATTTCCCTGGCCTCGCGCGAAAAGCTCGACAATCTGGTGTTCGTCATCAACTGCAACCTTCAGCGGCTGGACGGCCCGGTGCGCGGCAATGGCAAGATCATCCAGGAGCTGGAAGCAGATTTTCGCGGTGCCGGCTGGAACGTGATCAAGGTGGTCTGGGGCCGCCATTGGGACTCGCTCCTGGCGATGGACAAGAAAGGCTTGCTCAGGAAGCGCATGGAAGAATGCGTCGACGGCGACTACCAGAACTACAAATCCAAGGACGGCGCCTACGTGCGCCAGCATTTCTTCGGCAAATATCCCGAACTGCTGGAAATGGTCGCCCATCTGTCGGACGAGGACGTCTGGCGCCTCAACCGTGGCGGCCACGATCCGCTCAAGGTCTATGCAGCCTACTCTGCGGCAATGCAGCACACCGGGCAGCCGACCGTGATCCTGGCGAAGACGGTCAAAGGTTACGGCATGGGCGAATCCGGCGAGGGCCAGAACATCACCCACCAGGCGAAGAAGATGTCCGAAGCGTCGCTCAAGCAGTTTCGCGACCGTTTCAACCTCCCCATCCCCGACGACAAAATCGCCGAGGTGCCTTTCTACAAGCCAGCCGAAAACAGCCCGGAAATGCAGTACCTGCGCGAACACCGCATGGCGCTGGGCGGCTACCTGCCGGCGCGGCGCAAAGCCGCCGAGGCACTGGCCGTACCCGACCTTTCCGCCTTCGAAAGCCAGCTTGCCGGCACCGGCGACCGCGAAGTTTCCACCACCATGGCCTTCGTGCGCGTGCTTTCCACCCTGCTCAAGGACAAGGCGATCGGCAAGCTGGTCGTGCCGATCATCCCGGACGAGGCGCGCACCTTCGGCATGGAAGGCATGTTCCGCCAGCTCGGCATCTACTCTTCGGTCGGTCAGCTCTACGAGCCGCAGGACGCCGACCAAGTGATGTACTACAAGGAAGACAAGAACGGGCAGATTCTCGAGGAAGGTATCAACGAAGCCGGCGCCTTCTCCTCCTGGCTCGCTGCGGGCACCAGCTACAGCAACCATGGCCAGGCCATGATCCCGTTCTACACCTTCTACTCGATGTTCGGCTTCCAGCGCATCGGCGACCTCGCCTGGGCGGCGGGCGACGCCCGCGCACGCGGCTTTCTGATGGGCGGCACGGCGGGGCGTACCACCCTGAACGGCGAAGGCTTGCAGCATGAGGACGGCCACAGCCACATCCTGGCCTCGACCATCCCCAACTGCGTCACCTACGACCCGACCTACGCCTACGAACTGGCGGTAATCATCCAGGACGGCCTGCGCCGGATGTACAAGGATCAGGAAAGCGTCTACTACTACATCACCATCATGAACGAGAACTACGTTCATCCACCGATGCCCAAGGGCGCAGAAGAAGGCATCCTGAAGGGGATGTATCTGCTCAAGCGCGGCGCACCGAAGAAGAAGATGAGAGTGCAACTGCTGGGCTCCGGCACAATTCTGCGCGAAGTAATCGCGGCAGCCGATCTGCTGGAAGCCGATTTCGGCGTGTCCTCCGACATCTGGAGCGTCACCAGCTTCAACGAGCTGCGCCGCGAAGGACTCGACGTGCAACGCTGGAACATGCTCCACCCGGAACACACCCAGCGCACCACCTACGTCGAGAAATGCCTGAAGGACGGCTCCGGCCCGGTCATTGCTTCCACCGACTACATGAAAGCCTACGCCGACCAGATCCGCACCTTCGTGCCGCGCCATTACGTGACGCTCGGCACCGACGGTTTTGGCCGCAGCGACAGCCGCGAAAACCTGCGCCGCTTCTTCGAGGTCGACCGCTACCATGTCGTGGTGGCTGCGCTCAAGGCGCTGGCCGACGAGGACGTGATCCCCGCCGCCAAGGTAGCCGAAGCGATCGCCAAATACGGCATCGACCCGAACAAGCCGAACCCGGTAACGGTGTGATGAACAACAGAGGTTAGGGGCTAGAGGCTAGTGGATGTCGGCGCTACGCGCTGGTTTTACTAGCCTCTAGTCCCTAGCCTCTAAGAAGCAGGAGAACTTACAGTGTCAAATATTAAAGAAGTTCGTATCCCCGACATCGGCAATTTCGACTCCATCGACGTGATCGAGGTTCTGGTCAAGGAAGGTGACATCGTCAAGGCCGAAGACGCGCTGATTACGCTGGAAAGCGAGAAGTCCACGATGGACATTCCCGCCCCCTGGAGCGGCAAGGTCACCGCCGTGCGCACCAAGGTGGGAGACAAAGTTTCCGAAGGCAGCCTGATTTTGTTGATGGAAGTCACAGAAGAAGGCACGGCTCCAGCAGCAAAACCGGCATCAGCCGCACCGCAACCGGCAGCTCCTGTAGCCACAGCGCCGGCGATTATTGAGCCGGCCAAGAGCGTGGCCCCTGCCGCACCGGTTGCCCCGGCACCGCTTGCCGATATCGGCGAAAATACCAAAGTACACGGCAGCCCGTCGGTGCGCGCCTTCGCCCGCGAGCTGGGCGTCAACCTCGCCCTGGTCAACGGTTCCGGCCCGAAGCGCCGGATCCTGAAGGAAGACGTGCAGGCCTTCGTCAAGGCCGAGCTGTCGCGTCCGCGTGGCGGTGCTGCGGGCGGCGCCGGCTTGTCGGTGCTGGAAATGCCGCAGGTGGATTTTGCCAAGTTCGGCGCGATCGAAGTCAGGCCGCTCACCAAGATCAAAAAAGTATCCGGCGCCAACCTGCACCGCAACTGGGTCACCGCGCCCCACGTCACCCAGCACGAAGAAGCCGACATCACCGAACTGGAAGCCTTTCGCAAGGCGATGAGCGAAGATGCACAGAAACAGGGTGTCCGCCTCACCCTGCCGGCCTTCCTGATCAGGGCCGTGGCAGCAGCGCTGAAAGCCCACCCTCACTTCAACACATCCCTCTCCGCAGATGGCGAAAGCCTGGTGTTCAAGCATTACATTCACATCGGCATGGCGGTGGACACGCCGGACGGGCTGGTGGTACCGGTGATCCGCAACGCCGACCAGAAAGGCGTGCTGGACCTGGCGCGCGAGCTGATGACCATCAGCCAGAAAGCGCGCGACAAAAAGCTCACCCCCGGCGACATGCAGGGCGGCAGCATCAGCATTTCCAGCCTGGGCGGTATCGGCGGCAGCTTCTTCACGCCCATCATCAACCTGCCTGAAGTGGCGGTGCTCGGCATCTCCCGCGCCACCATGAAACCGGTGTGGAACGGCAAGGAATTTGTGCCACGCCTGATGCTACCGCTGTCGCTGTCCTATGACCACCGCGTCATCGACGGCGCCCAGGGCGCGCGCTTCATCACCGATCTGAGCCAGATGCTGGCGGATGTGCGGCGGCTGTTGCTTTAAATAATTTTTGCCACAGAGAACACAGAGAACACAGAGAACCCTCTGTGAACTCTGTGTTCTCTGTGGCTGAATCAACCAAGGATTCAGTATGAGTAAAATCATCGAAGTAACCGTACCGGACATTGGCGACTTCAACAACGTCGAAGTCATCGAAATCCTGGTGAAGCCAGGGGATAAAATCCAGAAAGACGACTCGCTGATTTCGCTGGAAAGCGAAAAATCGACGATGGAAATCCCCTCGTCCCACGCCGGCGTAGTCAAGGCGCTCAAGCTGAAGATTGGTGACAAGGTTGCCCAGGGATCGCTGATTCTTACGCTTGAAGCCGAACAGGAAAGTGCGCCAGCCCCACAACCGCAAGCACCGGAGCAGCCTGCGGTCGAAGCGACCGTTGCGATTTCCGAAGCAGAAATCCTGGCCGATGTGGTAGTACTGGGTGCCGGTCCGGGCGGTTATACCGCTGCCTTCCGCGCTGCAGACCTGGGCAAGAAAGTCGTTCTGATCGAACGCTATCCGAGTCTCGGCGGCGTCTGCCTCAATGTCGGCTGCATTCCCTCCAAGGCGCTGCTGCATGTCGCCAAGATCATCACCGAAGCGGAAGAGGTCAGCCACCACGGCGTCAGCTTCGGCAAGCCGAAAATCGATATCGACAAGATCCGCGCCTGGAAGGAAAGCGTAGTCACCAAGCTCACCGGCGGACTGGGCGCCTTGGCGAAACAGCGCAACGTCCAGGTCATCCACGGCGTCGGCAAGTTCATCGCGCCCCATCACATCCGTGTCGAAACGGCTGAAGGCGAAGTCACGGTGGCCTTCGACAACGCTATCATCGCTGCCGGATCACAGGCGGTGAAAATCCCTTCATTCCCGATCGACCCGCGCGTGATTGACTCGACCGGCGCGCTGCAACTGGCTGATGTTCCGAAAAAAATGCTGGTCATCGGCGGCGGCATCATCGGCTTGGAAATGGCCACTGTATACCATGCGCTCGGGGCAAAGATCACCATCGTGGAGCACGGCCCGCAGTTGATCCACGGCTGCGACCCGGATATCGTCAAGCCGCTGCACAAGCGCATCGAGAAGCTTTACGAGGCAATTCACCTCAAGAACCGCGTGACCTCGCTGGAGGTGAAGAAGGAGGGCATTCTTGCCACCTGCGAGGGTGACAATGCGCCCGCACCGCAACTTTACGACCGCGTGCTGGTTGCGGCAGGACGTCGCCCCAACGGCAAGCTGATCGGTGCCGAGAACGCCGGCATTCGGGTCGACGAGCAGGGCTTCATTCCGGTGGACAAGCAGCAGCGCACCAACATCCCGCACATCTTCGCCATCGGCGACATCGTCGGCCAGCCGATGCTGGCGCACAAGGCGGTGCATGAGGGCAAGGTCGCCGCAGAGGTGATTGCCGGCCACAAGGCGGCATTCGACCCCAGCACCATTCCCTCGGTCGCCTACACCGACCCGGAGGTGGCGTGGATGGGGCTGACCGAGACCGAAGCCAAGGCGCAGGGCATCGCCTACGAGAAGGCGTCGTTTCCCTGGGCGGCCAGTGGCCGTGCGCTCTCCATCGGTCGCGACGAGGGCATCACCAAGCTGATCGTCGAAAAAGACACGCGCCGCATCCTCGGCGCCGGCATCGTCGGCAGCAATGCCGGCGAGCTGATCGCGGAAGCTGTGCTGGCGCTGGAAATGGGTGCGGACGCGCAGGATATCGGGCTGACCATCCATCCCCACCCGACCCTGTCGGAAACCCTGGGTTTCGCGGCGGAAATGGTGGAAGGCTCGATTACCGACCTCTACATCAAGCGTAAATAAAACCGCCAGTCTTTATTAGACCTAGGGTTTTACCTGATTGACGGACAGAACGGATAAGGACATTATCCGTTCTTATGTCCGACAGTCCCCACGACATCTTTCTAGGCCGCCAGCCTATCCTCGACCGCAACCAGCATATCGTTGCCTATGAGCTGCTGTTTCGTTCTTCCAGTCAGGGCAATAGCGCCAACGTAACCAACGACCTGCTGGCCACGGCAAACGTCATTACCCACGCCTTCAGTGAACTGGGAGTCGCCAGCGTACTCGGGGGCAAGAAAGGTTACATCAACGTCAATGCCGACCTGCTGCTATCCGACATGATCGAATTGCTACCGCAGGACAAGGTCGTCATCGAACTGCTCGAAACCATCCAGGTCGACGACCAAATCATCAGCCGCTGCCAGGAACTCAAGGCGATGGGCTTCAGCCTGGCGCTGGACGATTTCGGCGGCTCGCAAGGCGGATCACAATTCGAGCCGCTGTTCGACATCGTGGAAGTAATCAAGTTCGACCTGCCGCAGATGGGACAGGAAGGGCTGGAAGTCAACGTCAAGTACCTCAAGAACTGGCCGGTGAAACTGCTGGCCGAGAAAGTCGAAGATGTTGATCAGGCTATTCAATGCAAGGGGCTCGGTTTTGACCTGTTCCAGGGCTATTACTACGCCCGCCCGATCATCCTGAGCGGCAAACGCGCCGATTCCTCCAAGCTGATGCTGTTGAAGCTGCTCGAGCTGATTCTAGGCGATGCTGAAACACAGGAAATCGAACATGCTTTCAAACACGATCCCTCTCTCAGCTATAACCTGCTGCGCCTGGTGAATTCAGTCGCGGTCGGCGCTCGCTACAAGATCAGCTCGCTCAAGCAAGCCATCATCGTGCTGGGGCGGCAACAGCTACAGCGCTGGCTGCAGTTGCTGTTGTTCGTCAACCAGGGCGGAGACATGCAAAACCCGCTGCTGGAACTGGCGGCAACTCGCGGCAAGCTGATGGAGTTGCTGGCCGTGGCGCAGTCAGCGCGGGACAAGGATTTCCACGACCGCGCCTTCATGACCGGCATCATGTCGCTGCTCGACACCCTGCTTGGCATGCCGATTGAGGAAGTGGTCAAGCAGGTCAGCCTGGCAAGCGACGTCGAAAACGCGTTGCTGAAGCATGAGGGCAAGCTGGGTAACCTGCTGCTGCTGGTGCTGAAAATGGAGCAGAACGATTTCGATGCTGCCGAAGGTTTGCTGGCGGACATGCAGCTTAACCTGGGCAACCTGATGCAAGCCCAGATCGAAGCCATGAACTGGGCAAACCAGCTCAATCAAGCGGCAGCAGACTAGTCGTCAGTCAACAGAAACGCACGGCACGTAGGAGCGGGCTTGCCCGCGATTATTGCCGCTGATCGCGGGCAAGCCCGCTCCTACAAACTCACCTTGAACGGAATCAGCCCAGCTTGGCTCTGACCCAGTCGGCCACGCTTTCCAGCGCAGCAGGCAATTTGCCCGGTTCAGTACCACCAGCCTGAGCCATGTCTGGCCGCCCGCCGCCCTTGCCGCCCACCTGCTGGGCAACGAAATTAACCAGTTCGCCTGCTTTCACTTTTGCAGTCAGATCAGCAGTCACACCGGCAATCAGGGTGACCTTGTCGCCCTCCACCGCCGCCAGCACGATCGTCGCCGACTTTAGCTTGTCCTTGAGCTTGTCCAGCGTTTCGCGCAGGGTGGTTACATCTGCATCTTCCACTGTTGCCACGAGAACCTTAGCACCGTTGACCTCGGTTGCCTGATTAACAAGATTGCCACCTTGCAAGGCAACCATCTTGCTCTTCAAGCGAGCCAAATCCTTTTCCAAATCGTAGACTTTGGTTTTTAACTTGGCTGCCTCTGCTTTACCTATCCGTGCCGATGCTTTGTTATACCCAAGCTCTACAGCAATATCATCAAGTTCCGCAAACATATCTTGTACCAGCTCAAATGCCACATCACCGCAGACTGCCTCGATGCGCCGCACCCCGGCAGCCACACCGCTTTCTGCCACCACCTTGAACAGGCCGATATCACCGCTGCGGACCACATGGGTGCCACCGCACAGTTCGCGCGAGCTGCCGATATCGAGCACCCGCACTTCATCGCCGTATTTCTCGCCGAACAGCATCATGGCGCCCAGCGTCTGGGCTTCATCGATGGGCACCAGACGGGTCTGGGTGGCCGCGTTGGCGAGGATTTCGGCGTTGACGATCTGTTCCACCCGACGAATTTCCTCGGCACTCATCGGCGCGTTGTGGGCGAAGTCGAAGCGGGTCTTGTCCGGGTCTACCTGAGAACCCTTCTGCTGCACGTGGGAACCCAGCACTTCGCGCAGAGCCTTGTGCATCAGGTGAGTGGCCGAGTGATTGCGCCTGATGCGATCGCGAGCCTGGTTATCCACCTTGGCGGTGACATTGTTGCCGACGCTGATCTTGCCGGTCTTAACCACGCCATGATGGCCGAACACGCTGGCCTGGATTTTCTGGGTGTCTTCCACCGCGAAGATGCCATGCACGCTTTGCAGCGCGCCTCTATCCCCCACCTGACCACCGGACTCGGCGTAGAACGGGGTGTTGTCCAGCACCACCACGCCCATCTCGCCTTCCGCCAGTTCGTTCACCGGGGAACCTTCCTTGTACAGGGCCAGCACGTTGCCCTTGGCTTCCAGGGTTTCGTAGCCTTGGAATACGGTGGCCGGACCATCGTATTCCAGGTTGGCTGCCATCTTGAATTTTCCGGCAGCACGCGCCTGCTCCTTCTGGTGAGCCATGGCGATATCGAAGGCCGCAGCATCTACGGTCACGCCATGCTCGCGGCACACGTCCTGGGTCAGGTCGAGCGGAAAGCCGTAAGTGTCGTGCAACTTGAAGGCGGTCTCGCCGTTGAATACCTGGGTGCCGGACTGCGCCATCGCGCCAAGTTCCGCCTCCAGGTTCGCCATGCCGTGCTCGATAGTAGCGAAGAAACGCTCCTCCTCCTGCCTCAGAACCTCGCTGATGCGGCTCTGATTCTGCTTCAGTTCCGGGTAGGCATCACCCATCTCAGCCACCAGGTCTGGCAGCAGCTTGTGGAAAAAGGCCGCGCGGGCGCCGAGCTTGTAGCCGTGCCGGATGGCGCGGCGAATGATGCGGCGCAGCACGTAGCCACGGCCTTCGTTACCGGGAATGATGCCGTCAGCGATGAGGAAGGAGCAGGCGCGGATATGATCGGCCAGTACCTTGAGGGATGGGCTGTCCAGGTCGGTGCAACGGGTTTCCCGTGCGGCGGCCTTGATCAGGGTCTGGAACAGGTCGATCTCGTAGTTGGCATGCACGTCCTGCAGCACTGCGGAGATGCGTTCCAGGCCCATGCCGGTATCCACCGAAGGCTTGGGCAGGGGGTGCATGACGCCCTGTTCGTCGCGGTTGAACTGCATGAAGACATTGTTCCAGATTTCGATATAACGGTCGCCGTCCTCGTCCGGCGAACCAGGAGGGCCGCCGAAGATGTGCTCGCCGTGGTCGTAGAAGATCTCGGTGCAGGGGCCGCAGGGGCCAGTATCGCCCATCATCCAGAAGTTGTCGGAGGCATAGTGGGCGCCCTTGTTGTCGCCGATGCGGATGACGCGCTCGGCAGGCACACCGATTTCCCTGGTCCAGATATCGTAGGCTTCGTCGTCCTCGGCATACACCGTCACCCACAGCTTGTCCTTGGGCAATTTGAACACTTCGGTAAGCAGTTCCCAGGCGAAGTTGATCGCCTCGCGCTTGAAGTAGTCGCCGAAGCTGAAGTTGCCCAGCATCTCGAAGAAGGTATGGTGGCGGGCCGTGTAGCCGACATTTTCCAGGTCATTGTGCTTGCCGCCGGCGCGCACGCACTTCTGGGAACTGGCAGCACGCGTGTAGGGGCGCTTGTCAAAACCGAGGAACACGTCCTTGAACTGGTTCATCCCGGCATTGGTAAACAGCAGGGTCGGGTCTTCGTGCGGCACCAATGAGCTGGACGCCACCACGGCATGCCCCTTGGAAGCAAAATAATCGAGGAATTTCTGGCGGATTTCACTACTTTTCATTCTTGCTTCCCCAAAACACAATATCCTTAAATGTGCGCATGGCGCGCCAACCGCGCACTAGAACCGTTTGGTTTCCTTGATACGCAGGCCTATCGATTCGCCACCCATGATGGCCATACTTTCAACAACGCCCTTGAGCGTAACGGTTTCGTTCACTGCAGGCAGGCTCTCACCAGCCACAACCGTCACCTCGCCACTACCATCATCCAGCACGTACAGCTTAAGGTCGACCAACGGGACTTTGACAATGTCTTTGACCTTGCCCTTGACTCTGACTTCCTTGCCTTCAAACTGCGCGGGTGAGGTCACGATTTCCTTCACCGGGGTGAATCCGAATGGCAAATAGTCGCAGCCGGACAATGCCAGCAGACCGGTCAAGACAACACCCAACAACATTTTCTTCATTGCATATCCTCAATTTCCAAAAGCACAGACTTCACCTGTCGCGGCCATTCAGCAGCTTGCCGATCACATCCAGACCGAACCCTCTGCTTTGCAAAAAACGCATCTGTTTCGCGCGTTCCTTCGCGTCCTCCGGCAGCTTGCCGAACTTTTTCGCCCAGATCGTGCGGGCGGTTTCCAGATCGCTTTCCTTCAGTTGGGGCAGGGCCTGCGCGATCAATTCTTCGGCGACTCCCTTTTCCCGCAGTTCGTGGGCTATATAGCGGCTACCATAGCGACCGCTGCGCGCATGAACCACCTGCTCGACAAAGCGCTGTTCGGATAGCCAGCCACGTGCCTTGAAATCTGCCAGCAGGTCTTCGAGAGAGTCCGCTTCCTCGGCGTAAGGCAGCAGCTTGCGGTACAGCTCGTCGCGGGTATATTCGCGCCGCGCGAGATAATTCAATGCCCGCTGTCGGACGGTCAGGACGTCACGCGCCATGACCGTGTCCCTGCATCAGACCACCAGGATCAGGCATCCACCGTATCAGGATCGACCGTCGCCGGCAGGCCGCTCACGCCGACCGCAGCACGCACCTTGGCTTCGATCTCGGTGGCGATGTCCTTGTGCTCCTTCAGGTACTCGCGCGAGTTATCCTTGCCCTGGCCGATTTTCTCACCCTTGTAGCTATACCAGGCGCCGGCTTTCTCGACGATCTTGTGCAGCACACCCAGCTCGATGATTTCACCCTCGCGCGAGATGCCTTCGCCGTAGAGAATGTCAAATTCGGCCTGCTTGAAGGGTGGCGCCACCTTGTTCTTAACCACCTTGACGCGGGTTTCCGAGCCGACCACTTCCTCGCCCTTCTTGATCGCGCCGGTACGGCGGATGTCCAGGCGCACCGAAGCGTAGAACTTGAGCGCATTGCCGCCGGTGGTGGTTTCCGGGTTGCCGAACATGACACCGATTTTCATGCGAATCTGGTTGATGAAAATCACCAGGGTATTGGTGCGCTTGATATTGCCGGTCAGCTTGCGCAGCGCCTGCGACATCAGCCGGGCCTGCAGGCCCATGTGGGAGTCGCCCATTTCGCCTTCGATCTCGGCCTTGGGGGTCAGCGCCGCCACCGAGTCGATCACCACGATATCCACCGAACCGGAACGCACCAGCATATCGGCAATTTCCAGCGCCTGCTCACCGGTATCGGGCTGGGAAATCAGCAGATCGGAAACATTCACGCCGAGCTTCTGCGCGTACTGCGGATCGAGCGCGTGCTCCGCGTCGATGAAAGCAGCGGTGCCGCCAAGTTTCTGCATTTCCGCGATCACCTGCAGGGTCAGCGTAGTCTTGCCGGAGGATTCCGGCCCGTAGATCTCGACCACCCGACCGCGCGGCAAACCACCCACGCCCAAAGCAATATCCAGCCCCAGCGAACCGGTCGACACGACCTGGATATCCTTGACCACTTCGCCATCGCCCAGGCGCATGATGGAGCCCTTGCCGAACTGTTTTTCGATCTGGGAGAGTGCAGCAGCCAGCGCCTTGTTTTTGTTTTCGTCCATGGTGATTCCCTAAAAAATAATCATTGAATTATGGCATAAGTTAAAGCGGGTTTGTCGCCCGTCAATCCGGACACTCCCGCGATGTCAGCACTTCCTGCTCAAGCAGCTCGATTGCATCGAGTAGCGCATCCGAAGCCTGCGCCAGCTCCAGCAACCTGCCTTGAGCCTCCATGAGGTTGTTCTGCGTGGCAAGATCGTGAATCTGCTGGTAAACAGCATGCATCACCTGATGGGTTTCCAGCACCAGCTCATAGTGTTCGAGGAAACTCAAACACGACTTGCCTGATCCATAACACCACTTGCCGAATTCACAGTCATGATGATCGACCGGCGCCTTCGCGTCGCTCAACTCCATGCCCTTGATTATCTGCTCCGCATGAGAGCGCCACTCCAGGTGCGCCTGCTTGGCCTTCAGCAACATCATCAGCACTTCAGTCTTGCCCATCGCATCTCCCTTAAAGACGTTCCAGCAGTCCCCGCAATCCGAACTCCACCGCCTGGAATCGAACTTCACGACGGTCGCCGGAAAACTGCCGCCGTTCGCTGGTAACGGCCCCGCCCGCAAAACCCCAGGCAAAACACACCGTGCCCACCGGCTTTTCCGGAGTACCGCCACCCGGGCCCGCGATGCCGCTGATCGCCAGAGCCACCTTACCACGGCTGTTGTTCAGCGTTCCGAAAACCATTTCCCGCACTGTCTGCTCGCTAACCGCACCATGCTGCTCCAGCGTTGCCGCAGCAACGCCCAGCATTTCCTGCTTGGCTTCGTTAGTGTACGTAATAAAGCCACGGTCGAACCAGCTGGAGCTGCCCGGTACCGCCGTCACCGCTTCGCCGACCCAACCCCCGGTGCAGGATTCCGCCGTTGCCAGCATCATGCCGTGCTGCTTCAGCGCGATCCCCACGCGCTCGGCCAAAAGATATAGCTCATCGTCCATTAAATCATGCCCCACCTGACCAGAATCAGCAAACAGACAACCGCGTAAATTGCCGCCAGCAGGTCATCAAACATCACACCGAAGCCACCATGGATGTGCCGGTCGGCATATCGAATCGGGAACGGCTTCCAGATATCGAACAGCCGGAACAGAGAAAAGGCTAGCGCGTAACCCAGCAGCGTCGGTGGAGAAAAATGCAGCACCAGCAGAAAAGCGACGATTTCGTCCCAGACTATACCGCCGTGATCCGGCACACCCAGCGACTTTCCTGCGATGTCGCAGAACCAGACTCCCGCCGCATACAGCGCGGCAACCAAAGAGAAATACATCACCGGATCAAGTCCACGCAGCAGAAAGAACAAGGGAAACGCAACCAGTGTCCCAACCGTACCTGGAGCGTAAGGGCTTAATCCGGCACCAAAACCGAATGCCAGAAAATGCGCCGGGTGGCTGAATACAAATTTAGGAGAAATGGTCAAATCCGGTCGCCTTGATGGTCATGGGCTGGCCAGCCTGGAGGACGTTCAACCCGGATGACTCCTTGATGGTCCCGATGCAGGCCAGCGGCAAGCCGATTCGCTGCGCGATGGACAGAACCTCGGCATGCCTTTCCGGCGGCGCGGTAAAGCACAGCTCATAATCGTCGCCTCCGGCCAGCACGCAATTCCGCACCGCTTCCTGCTCGATATAACAGCTGGCCACTTCGGAAAGCGGCAATGCCTCGAAATGAATTTCCGCACCCACTCCGGAGCATTCCAGGATATGGCCCAGATCGGCCAGCAAGCCATCGGAGATATCGATTGCAGATGTGGCCACGCCACGCAGCGCCAGCCCCAATTCGACTCGCGGCAGCGGAACGCGCAGCCTGGGCAGACAGGAAGCCGCCTCCATCGGCATCAATTCGACCCGGCGCTGCAAGTGGGCCAGCGCCAGTGCCGCGTCGCCCAGCACACCGGACACCCAGATTTCGTCACCCCCGTGCGCACCATCCCGACGCAATGCCTGACCTGGCGGCACTTCGCCGATGATCTGCACGCAGATGGCAAGCGGCCCGCGTGTGGTATCGCCACCCACCAGCTCCACGCCGAATTTTTGCGCCAGACTGAAAAAGCCGCCGGCAAAGCCGCGCAACCAGACTTCGTCCGCCCCCGGCAGGGACAGCGCCAGCGTCACCCAGCGCGGCGTAGCGCCCATCGCCGCCATATCGGACAGATTCACCGCCAGAGATTTGTAGCCGACGGTTCCGGGGCCATCCTGAGGTGCGAAGTGCGTCCCTTCCACCAGCATATCGGTAGACACCGCCAGCTGCATGCCGGGAGTGGGTGCCAACAGCGCCGCATCATCCCCGACGCCGAGCACGGCACTGGGTGTTTCGCGGGTAAAAAATTGGCGGATAAGGTCGAATTCGGAGGGCATGGCTAGGGACTAGAAAAGTAGCTCGGACACGGCAACACAGTCAATATTTCTGCTCCTCGATTCTCGCGCAGACCCTAGCCCCTGATCCCTAACCCCTAATTTCCACCGCCCGCACTTGGGCCGCAAGCTTGTCCATCACGCCGTTGACGAACTTGTGGCCATCCGTGCCGCCGTAGGTCTTGGCCAGTTCGACCGCCTCATTGATGATGACGCGGTAGGGGATTTCCGGGTGGTGCTTCATTTCATAGGTGGCCAGCAGCAGGATGGCGTGTTCTACCGGGCTCAGATCTCCGGCAGGCCGATCGAGGTAGGGAGCGATCAGCACATCCAGTTCCTGCGCCTGGGCAATGACGCCGCGCACCAGGGCCGCCAGGTGCTCTTCATCGATCTTCGGGTATTCCTTTTCCTCACGCAGCTGGTTCAGGATGGCGTTGGCATCTCCACCCGTCAACTTCCACTGGTACAGGCCCTGCACCCCGAATTCCCGCGCCTTGCGCCGGCTCTTCTTTGGGGCCTTGTCCGCTCTTCTTGCGCTGCTCATAGTCGCTTCATCAGGTTGGCCATCTCGATTGCAACCAGGGCTGCATCCGTTCCTTTTTCCGACATCCGGGCCAGCGCCTGGTCATCGTCCTCGGTGGTAAGAATGGCGTTAGCGATGGGGATGCCATTATCCAGTGCAACGCGACTCACGCCATTGCCGGATTCATTCGCGACCAGTTCGAAATGGTAGGTCTCGCCGCGGATCACCGCGCCGAGCGCGACCAGCGCGTCGAACTTGCCGCTCTTCGCCATTTTTTGCAGCGCGACGGGAATTTCCAGCGCGCCCGGCACAGTCACCAGCGTAATGTCGCCATCGGCCACGCCATGTTTCTGCAGGGCGCAGGCACAGGCGGACAACAGGCCCTCGCATATGTCGATGCTGAAGCGGCTCATCACGATACCGATGCGCAGCCCCTCGCCCGACAGGTTTTTCTCGATTTCCACGTAGTTGTTGCACTTTTTCATATTTGTTACTCCAGAATTTATTTCTTCGGCGCGACGTAGCCCGTCACTTCCAGGTCGAAGCCGGTCATGCTCGGCATCTTGCGCGGCGTGGCCAGCAGGCGCATCTTGGTGACATTCAGATCGCGCAGAATCTGCGCGCCGATGCCGTAATTGCGCAAATCAACCTTGGCAGGCGCCTTCGGCTGGGTGCGCTGGATGCGCTCGAGCAGGTCCGCAGAAGTTTCCGGGCGGCGCAGCAGAACGATCACTCCGCTGCCCTCTTCGGCTACAGCCTTCATCGCCTCATGCACGCTGAAGGTATGCTCAAGACTGGCTACATCGAGAAAATCCAGCGTCGACAAGGGTTCGTGAACGCGCACCAAAGTTTCCTCTCCCGGTTTGATTTCACCCTTCACCAGGGCAAGATGAGCCTCGTTGGCGGTCTTGTCCAGATAGGCGATCAACTTGAATTCACCGTAACAGGTTTCCACCATGCGTTCTGAAACTCTTTCCACCAGACTCTCGGTCTGGCTGCGATAGTGGATCAGGTCAGCGATGGTGCCGATCTTGAGGTTGTGATGTTTGGCATACTCGAGCAAGTCCGGCAAACGCGCCATCTCGCCATCTTCCTTGAGAATTTCGCAGATCACTGCCGCTGGCTCCAGTCCCGCCAAGTGGGCCAGGTCGCAACCCGCCTCGGTATGACCGGCGCGCACCAGGACGCCGCCCTTCTGCGCCTTGAGCGGAAAAATATGACCAGGCTGAACGATGTCGGATGCTTTGGCGTCCTTCTTCACCGCTGCCAGGATGGTCTTGGCGCGGTCGGCAGCCGAGATGCCGGTGGTCACCCCCTCCGCCGCCTCGATCGAAACGGTGAAGTTGGTGCCCAGCGCCAGCTGATTGGCCGACACCATCAGCGGCAGATTGAGCAGGCGGCAACGCTCCTCGGTCAGCGTCAGGCAGACCAGGCCACGGCCATGTTTGGCCATGAAGTTGATGGCTTCTGGCGTGACGAACTCCGCCGCCAGCACCAGGTCGCCCTCGTTCTCGCGGTCTTCTTCGTCCACCAGGACGACCATTTTACCGGCCTTGAAGTCGGCGATAATTTCCTGGGTTGAGCTGATTGTCATAGTTTCATATCCTAATAAACTGCCATTCACCACGAATGACACGAATGTTCACGAATCAACACGAATGAAAAACAACATTTGAAATTGTTCCTTCTGAAATATTCGTGAACATTCGTGTCATTCGTGGTTAAAAAGCTTTTTAAAAATTCATTCCGGGTGCAGCAAACGGTCCACATAACGCGCCAGCATGTCCACTTCCAGGTTGACCCTGGCACCCGGTTGAAGATGTTTGAGGGTGGTCACTTCCACGGTATGGGGGATAAGGTTGATGCTGAATATCCCGTCGCTGATTTCATTTACGGTCAGGCTGACGCCATTGATCGTGATCGAGCCCTTGGCTGCGATGTAGCGTGCCAGCTCCCTGGGTGCGCGAATCTGCAGTCGGTGGCTCTCCCCGACCGGTTCGAATTTCACCACTTCACCGACGCCGTCCACATGGCCGCTGACGAGGTGTCCGCCGAGCCGGTCTGACAGGCGCATCGCCTTTTCCAGGTTGACCTCGCCGGGTTCGCTCAAGCCCACGGTACAGTTCAGGCTTTCCTGCGACACGTCCACGGTATAGGCATTGCCGGCCAGGGAAGTCACGGTCAGGCACACGCCGTTGGCGGCGATACTGTCGCCGACCCCAACATCGCTGAAGTCCAGTCGATCCGATGCAATAGTCAGGCGCACGCCCTTGTCGCGTTGCTCAACCTGCCTGATCTGGCCCACCGCCTCGATAATTCCGGTAAACATTTTTTCCTTTAACTCTTAGCCACAGAGAACACAGAGGGCACAGAGATTGAAGCTTTTTCTCTGAGTTCTCTGTGAACTCTGTGGCAAATGCCTTTAACTCAATTCACAGGCAGGGCGCGAATGCGCACATCCCTGCCGACCATCGCCACATCGGCAATGCGCAGCTCGCGCCGCTCGCCCATCTCGCTCAATTCCGGCAGATCGAACATGCCGCGCGCCCGGTCACCCAGCAGCAGCGGCGCGAAATAAATCACGAACTCATCCACCAATCCCTGCTGCACCAGCGCTCCGCTCAGACTGCGCCCAGCTTCCACCATAATTTCGTTGATACCGCGCTTGCCCAGTTCATCCAGCATCTTCGCGAGATCGACACGGCCATCCAGCGGCGGCAACACCAGCACTTCAGCGCCGGCCTCGCGCAAGCGACCGACCTTGATCGGGTCGCTGCTGGCGGTGACCACCAGAGTTTCCCCCTCCGTCAGCATTCTGGCCGCAACAGGAAGCCTCAGATCGCTATCCACCACCACGCGTAGCGGCTGGCGCGTGGTTTCCACCTCGCGCACGTTAAGCATCGGGTCGTCCGCCAGTACCGTGCCGATGCCGGTCAACAGCGCGCAAGAACGGGCGCGCAGCCGGTGCACATCACGTCGCGCAGCCGCGCCGGTGATCCACTGGCTGACGCCATTGTTGAGCGCGGTCTTGCCGTCCAGACTGGCGGCGATTTTCAGCCGCAGCCACGGCCGCCCGCAGGTCATGCGGTAAACGAAGCCGATATTAAGCTCGCGCGCCTCTTTCTCCAGCAGACCAATGTCGGTCTGGATGCCGGCCTGTTGCAGTTGCGCCAACCCCTCACCCGCCACCTGCGGATTAGGATCGACCATCGCCACCACCACTCGGCTCACACCCGCATCGATCAGGGCTCCTGCACACGGCGGCGTGCGACCGTGATGGCTGCACGGCTCAAGCGTGACATAGACCGTTGCGCCCCGCGCCAACTCTCCTGCCTGCGCAAGTGCATGGATCTCGGCATGAGGCTCCCCGGCGCGCGCATGCCAGCCGGAACCAAACACCTTGCCGTCGCGCACGATCACACAGCCGACACGCGGATTCGGCGTAGTCGTGTACAACCCCTTCTCGGCCAGACGCAGCGCCTGAGCCATGAATTCGTGATCAGTAGCGGAATACATGGAGTGCTTACTTATCCAGATCCCGGATGACATCCCGGAAATCGTCCACATCCTGGAAGCTGCGATAGACCGAGGCGAAGCGGATATAAGCCACCTTGTCGAGCTTGTACAGCTCGTGCATCACCATTTCGCCCATCTGGCGGGACGGCACCTCACGGTCGCCCAGGCTCAACACTTTTTGCGCGATGCGCTCGATGGCCTGATCCACGAATTCGGTCGGCACCGGGCGCTTGTGCAGCGCGCGCATGAAGCTGGTGCGCACCTTGGCGCGGTCAAATTCCTCGCGGGTACCGTTCTGCTTGACCACCTGCGGCATACGCAACTCGGCCGTTTCGTAGGTGGTGAAACGCTTGTCGCAGGACGGGCAACGACGGCGACGGCGTATGCTGTCCCCTTCCTCGTTGACGCGGGAATCAATCACCTGGGTGTCGATGGCACCACAAAAAGGGCATTTCATTCTCTAGTGAGGAGTGAAGTGTGAGGAGTCAGGAGCAAAACCGTTCCATGACAAACCCCTCACTCCTCACTCCTTACTCCTCACTTTCCGTAAACCGGGAATTTTGCACACATCGCCTTGGCCTCATTCGCCACGCGGCTGATGACCGCCTCGTCGGTGTGGGCCTCGAGCACATCGGCGATCAGGTTGGCGAGGTGCTCGGCTTCGATTTCCTTGAAGCCGCGCGTGGTCATCGCCGGTGTGCCGATGCGGATGCCGCTGGTGACGAAGGGCTTCTGCGGGTCATTCGGAATGGCGTTCTTATTGACGGTGATATGGGCGAGGCCTAGTGCCGCTTCGGCTTCCTTGCCGGTGAGGTTTTTGGCGCGCAGATCAACCAGGAATACATGCGACTCGGTGCGCCCGGAAACGATACGCAAACCGCGGTCCTGCAGCACTTTGGCCATCACGATGGCGTTTTCGATCACCTGTTCCTGGTATTGCTTGAATTCTTTCGTCGCCGCTTCCTTGAACGCGATGGCCTTGGCGGCAATCACGTGCATCAGCGGGCCGCCCTGGATGCTGGGGAAAATCGCCGAATTCAGCGCCTTCTCGTGCTGCGCGGAGGATAGGATGATGCCGCCGCGCGGGCCGCGCAGGGTCTTGTGGGTGGTGCTGGTGACAAAATCGGCAATCCCGACCGGATTCGGGTACAGCCCCGCCGCGACTAGGCCGGCGTAATGCGCCATGTCGACAAACAGGTAGGCGCCGACCATATCGGCGATCTTGCGGAAGCGCTTCCAGTCGATGATCAGGGAATAGGCGGAAGCACCGGCCACGATCATTTTCGGCTTGTGCTCCAGAGCCAGGCGTTCCACTGCATCGTAATCGATCGCCTCGGTTTTCGGATCCAGACCGTAGGTCACTGCCTTGAACAGCTTGCCGGAAAGATTGACCGAAGCGCCGTGGGTAAGGTGGCCGCCATGCGCCAGTGACATGCCCAGAATGGTGTCACCGGGCTGCAGCACCGCCATGTAAACCGCCTGGTTGGCCTGGGAACCGGAGTGCGGCTGGACGTTGGCATATTCCGCGCCGAACAGAGCCTTGACCCGGTCGATCGCCAGCTGTTCGGCCACGTCCACGTACTCGCAGCCGCCGTAATAGCGCTTGCCGGGATAACCCTCGGCATATTTGTTGGTCAGTTGCGAGCCCTGCGCTTCCATCACTGCCGGGCTGGCATAATTTTCCGAGGCGATCAGCTCGATGTGGTCTTCCTGACGACGGTTTTCATCCTGCATCGCCTGCCACAACTCGGGATCGAACTTGGCGATGGTCTGTTCTGCGCTAAACATAACGGGCTCTTTCCAAAAAGCAAAAGGATGATTTTACCACGATCACTAGAGTCCTGAGTTAAAAGTCCTGAGTCCTGAGTACCCCTCCTTGGACTCAGGAATCGGAACCCAGGACTCAGTCCCCCGCCACTGTCATCCGCTCGATCAACACCGAACCGCACTGCTTCGAACCCTGAACCAGGACGTCGTTGCCGACCGCCACAATCTGTTTGAACATATCCTTGAGATTGCCGGCAATGGTGATTTCCTCGACCGGGAACTGAATTTCACCGTTTTCCACCCAGTAACCGGCAGCCCCTCGGGAATAATCACCAGTCACCGGGTTGATGCCGTGACCGAGCAACTCCGTCACCACCAATCCCTTGCCCATCATTTTCAGCAGACCGGCAAAATCCTGCCCGCTGCTCTCGATAATCAGATTGTGGTTGCCGCCGGCATTGCCCGTGGAAGTCAGGCCCAATTTGCGCGCTGAATAGCTGCCAAGAAAATAACCTTGGAGCACCCCGTCCTTGATCAGGTCGCGTGCACAGGTGGCGACGCCTTCATTGTCGAAGGGGCTGCTGCCCAGCCCCTTGAGAATATGTGGCAGTTCGCGGATCTGAATGAAAGGCGCGAAAATTTGCTGGCCCAGGCTGTCGAGCAGGAAAGAGGATTTTCGGTACAGACTGCCGCCGCTGACCGCGCCGACCAGGTGCCCGATCAGGCCGGAAGCAATCGGCGCTTCGAACAGCACCGGGCACTCGGTGGTCTTGATCTTGCGCGCCGCGAGCCGGCGCACGGTGCGCTCGCCAGCCTTGCGGCCAACGGCTTCGGCACTCTCCAGCTCGTCGGCATCGCGCCGCGAGCTGTACCAGTAATCGCGCTGCATTCCCCCATCATCTTCAGCGATCACCGCGCAACTGATGCCATGGCGCGAGGAAGGATAGCCGGCAAGGAAGCCCAGGCTGTTGCCGTACATGAACAGAGACTCCTGAGTGGATACCGAAGCGCCCTCGGAATTGTCGATGCGCTTGTCCACCGCGAACGCAGCGGCCTCACAGGATTTTGCCTGCTCGATCGCCTGTTCCACCGACAACTCCCATGGGTGGTACAGGCTGAGGTCGGGAATCTCCCTGGCCAGCAGGTTCTCGTCGGCAAGCCCGGCGAATTCGTCGCTGGCGGTGTATCGGGCAATGCTCACCGCCGCCGCAACGGTATCCTTGATCGCCTGGGGGGACAGATCCGAAGTGCTGGCGTGGCCGCGCTTCTGGCCGAAGTAAACCGTAACACCCAGGCCATTATCACGATTGTACTCGATGGTTTCGACCTCGCCGTGACGCACCGAGACGTTCTGGCCAAAGCCTTGCGACACTTCCGCCTCGCAGGCCGTAGCGCCAGCCAGTTTCGACTGGTTCAGAATGTCGCGAGTGATCTGGCTCAGAGTTTCAATAGAATGGGAAAAACGGGAATCTGGCACGTGCACCTCGAAAATTTCAGCAAAAGGCTTGCTGAAGGCAATTGGGAGAAGAATTAATAAACAGCATTTTAACCGCAGAGGACGCGGAGGACGCAGAGGAATTCAAAAACCTCATGACGTACCCATGTAGCTCCCCAGATAAGGGGACTCTTCACAAGGTTCCAGCCTCTGGGTTTCCTCCGCGTCCTCCGCGTCCTCTGCGGTGGAATCCTGTTTTTGGGGTTATCATAGCAACTTTGATTCCATTTGCGAAACCATGACGGATACAGAAGACAACTCGTTCGACGACAGGCCGGAACCCCCGAGCAAAACCAAGCGCAAGCAGGAAATGCACGCATTACAGGACATCGGCGAACAACTGGTAGGGCTGAACAAGAATCAGCTGGCGCAAATAAATCTGCCCGAGACTTTGCTGGATGCGGTGATTGAAGCCAAACGCCTGACCGGCCACGAAGCCCGCCGCCGCCAGATGCAATACCTCGGCAAATTAATGCGTTTTGTTGACGAGGAACCCATCCGGGCCAAACTGGATGAGTGGAACAATGTCACGCGCGTTCAGGGGGCAAAATTCCACCTGCTGGAGCGCTGGCGTGAGCGCTTGCTTACTGATGAAAAAGCCTTGAGCGAACTGGTGGTTGAATATGCGCGGGCCGACATCCAGCAGATCCGCACCCTGATCCGCAACGCGCAGAAAGAGGCCGCCGCCGGCAAGCCCCCAAAGAGCAGCCGCGCCCTGTTCAAGCTGCTGCGTGAAATGATTCTCGAAGAAAAAGGCACTGATCCGGAGTCGCATGATGAATAGCCAACAGCCAGCGCTGATCGGCCTGGTCACCATCAGCGACCGCGCCTCGCAGGGCGTTTACGAAGACCAGGGCATCCCGGCGCTCAACGACTGGCTGGCCAACGCGCTGACCACGCCGTGGCGTGCCGTCACCCGCGTGATCCCGGATGAGCAGTCGCAAATCGAAGCGACTCTGCGTCAGCTGGCGGACGAAGAAGGCTGCTGCCTGGTACTCACCACCGGCGGCACCGGCCCGGCGCCGCGCGATGTCACACCGGAGGCGACGCTGGCCGTGGCGGACAAGGTGCTACCGGGCTTCGGCGAGCAAATGCGCGCCGTCAGCCTGAAGTATGTGCCCACCGCCATCCTCTCCCGCCAAGTCGGCGTCATCCGCAAGCAATGCCTGATCATCAACCTGCCCGGACAACCCAAGGCGATCAAGGAAACCCTCGATGGCGTGTTTGCCGCCGTGCCTTACTGCATCGACCTGATCGGCGGGCCTTACCTGGAAACCCGGGAAGAAGCGATCAAGGCATTCCGCCCCAAATCCGCCATCCGGGCTAAAGAATAGTCAGCCACCATGCACAAGCATCATCTGATCTGGAACGAAAGCCGCCACCGTGTCGGCATCGCCGCCATCGACGACCAGCACCGCGAGATCATCGAGCGGGTCAACCTGATCACCGACACGGTCGCCCAAGGCGACCGGCACGAGGCATCCCAGGAGATGATGGACGACCTGATTCTTTTCGCCTGCGGGCATTTCGCCCTCGAGGAAAGGCTGATGACGGAATACGGCTTTCCCGACCTGGAAGACCACATCGCGGAACACCTCGGCCTGCTCCAGCAATTGAATAACATCAGGAACGCCCTGCTCACCCCCAACCCAGCCAAGGCGGCGCTGGTTTCGGCCTTCATCACCGACTGGGCAGAACTGCACATCCTGCAGGCCGACAAGGAAATCGGCGCATTCTTTGCGGCCAGAGGAATGCGTTAGGAAGGGTAGCCCTACGCCTTACAAGAATTGAGCAAGCCCCCTTTCCCTCCGGATGCGATTACTGGTTGCCCGGCAACGCAGGCTGCTCCAGTTCGATCCAGAATGTGCTGCCCTGGCCCGGCACACTATTCACTCCGACCGTCCCCCCCATCAATTCAACCATACGCTTGCTGATGGCAAGGCCGATACCGGTTCCCCCTATTTCTTTCTCCTCGGCATTGAGCCGGGAAAATGGCTGAAATAGCTGATCCAGCGATGCGCCGGGAATCCCCTCGCCAGTATCGGTCACACTCAGGCGCAGTCTCCCTTCACCCGATGACCCATAGCCGCAACCCAGTGTTACCGTGCCTTCATCCCGGTTGAATTTCACCGCATTCGACAGCAAGTTCAGCATGACCTGCTTCAAACGAAACCGGTCACCCAGAACAAAGTGCTGCTCACTGCCGATCGGATTCAGGATCCGAATATTCCGGACGTCCGCCAGTGGTCTGATCAACTCGACACACTCGTCCAGCAGCAGATTGATGTCGACTTTATTCATATGGACATCCAGCCTGCCCGCTTCAATACTGGACAAATCCAGCGTCTCATTGATCAGCTCCAGCAGATGTCCGCCGGCCTTGATAATGTGCTGAACAAACTCAACCTGCTCGGCGGAAAGGGGATTCGCCGGATCAAACTTCATTAGTTGCGCGAAGCCAAGAATGCTATTCATCGGCGTCCGCAATTCGTGGCTCATGCGCGCCAGAAATTCGGATTTTGCCTGACTGGCCAGCTCCGCCGCCTCCTTGGCCTGAATCAGCGCCTCCTGCACTTCGAGCAGACGCGTCTGATTGGCTTCCAGCGCATCGATGTGCTTCTTCTGCATGACCTCCCGTGCATGCGCCTCGTCAACGAGCTGAAGGCGCGCGGCTTCGAGCCTGCGCTCTATCCTCCCCGCCAGAAAATAGAAGAACACCAGCACGAAACCACCCATCGCGAAGGCAAACCCGCTAATTTCAAGTATCGCATTCCGGTTATTTTCGAGACGCTCGGTCATGTCACGCAATACCAGTAGCGTCCCAACTTCCCGTTTGCCGGCGTCGGCGAGCGGGTACGCCATCGCATAGTATTGCCTATCGCCGATGGCATACCCCTCCTTTCCACCCCGCACGGATGCACTGCGCAGCATATGCTCCATCGTTTCTGCCGGCGTCTTCAACGACGAGTACGTCTCCACGGATGACGCCAACCTATTCCATTCGGCAGGGCGCCCAAGTATCTGCATTCCCTCATCCCAATCCTTGCGCGAAAGAAAACGCTTGTCGATAGTAATGGAAAGATCGACGCCGACAGCGGTGCGCGCGTTGCTGACAACATGTTCGATCTCCTCCCCCAGTTCGAGATAACCGATCAGACCCTTGGCATCGTGGAGGGGATACACCACGCGCAAGGTAAACGTACCCAATGGGCCCAGCTCGACTCCGGATGCCGGCTTTCCGGACTTTTCCGCCTGCATTGCAGTGTAACGCCCGATGACATCACCGTGGCGGTCGGGTTCATGCACGCGAAGCAATACCCGCAGATCCGGAGTAAGCAGGTAGAAGTGAGTGATTCGAAACTGCGCGCGCAAGCGTGCAAAAATGGGGGCTGCATGCTGCATGGCCCCTTCCCTATCCCCGGTCACCAGGCTGCGCCGCAGGGCTTCGTCGTTCTGGAGAAATTCCAGGGCGGCGGACAGAGTCTCCACCTCGGCCCGCAGGGCAGAATCGTAATTGCGCTGCGCAGCCAGGGCGCTACGCTGAAAATCCTCCGCAATATGCGATGCTTCCTCGCGGGAAGTGCCGTAGACAAAGGCCAACAGGGAGGCCACCAGCACCAATGCAAGCGGAACAAGCAGCCGGAATTTGATTGCGTTTTTGTTTAAATAACTCATCCGGCCCCTCTCGAAAATACGCTTTGAAGGCAGCCCTAACGAAGGTTCACCACGCGAGTTTCACGTTAAGGCAACCTTACCGTCGCCGCCATTCCAGCGCGCATCAGCGCCTTCATCGCAAACACCGCATCCACCTCGTAAACCACCCCGTCTTTGTCCTTGACCGGCTCCAAGCCGAGGTTTTTAAGCGTGGCCGGGTAGTCCTGCTTGCCTACAGCGACCGTCACGGCCTGTCCGGTCTTGAGGCTGCCGATGCGGTCGGCGGGCACTTTGAAGCGCGCCACCATTTCTCCCGCCTTCGCCAGTACCAGCAATGGCTGGGGCTGAAGCCCGACCGCCACGTTCTGCCCCGGCTCCGCCAGACGCGCCACGACCACCGCGTCGAAGGGGGCACGCAATGCGCTATCCGTCAGATCCTGACGTTCCCGTACAAGACGTGCCTGGGCGCCATCCAGTTGGGCCTGGGCGCGGGATTGGCGCAACCTGGCCTGATCCAACTCGGAGGTGGAAATCACGGTACGGTCGTAGAGTTCCTGGGTACGGCCCAGATCGCGCCGGGCCTCCGCCATTTCCCCAGCAAAACGGGCGACTGCGGCTCGGCTCTCGGCCACCCGCGCCTGATAAGGCGCGGCGTCCAAAGTCAGGAGCGACTGTCCTTTCCGCACACCATCGCCTGCATTCACCCCGACCTCGCGCACGATGCCGGATACTCGCGGAGATAACTCCACCCGCTGCGACCATTGCAAGGTCGCAGGAAAACTCTCCGCCCAAACAGCAGAAGCCGCACACAACATGCCCGCCAAAACCCATTTCGTCATTTCGCCCGCCCCTCGTCTTTACCCGTGCTTTCCAGCGGCTTACCCAGCAGCGCCTGGAGCCGTGCGAATCCCAGCGCCAACTGGTACTCTGTGCGACGCTCGCGCAGTTTCGCTTCCATTGTCGCCGCCATGGCGTCTCCCAGGTTGGTTTTCAGCTCCACTTCATATTGCCCGCGCGCCCTTTCCAGCGCCAGATCGCGATATTCGACCTGCTTCCGGGCCGCCGCGCGCCCACTGCGTTGCAACTGAACGACCTCCGCCCAAACTTCCAGAAGCGCTTCGGCCAGATCCATCCCGAGCTTGTCAGCCTCGGCCTGGAGTTTGTGAAACTGGGCCTGTTCCCGCGCCAGTTGCGCCGACACGCGCCGACCCTGATACACCGGCCAGGTCAACACCACGCCGGCGCGCAGGTTGTCACGGGTAGCCGTTTCCCGGCTGTAGCCCGCAGCTTCGACCTCGGCATCCAGGCTTGGAGAATTTTCGGCGCGCAAGGCTTCCATGCGCTGCCGGGAGGCTTCGAGCAGGGCTGATTGGGTGCGTAGCCGGGGGTTATTTTCCTGCATGATGGGCAGCAGGGTCTCGTAATCCGGCAGGGCGAGGTTATTGGTGGCGAGTTTCGGATCTTCCAGTTCGGCGGCAAGCTGCCCGGGCTGGTTCATGGCATTCGCCAGTTGCGCCCGGGCGAGGCGGGCGCGAGCCTGGCTGGCGTTGCGTTTGACCAGTATGTCCTGGTAACGGGACTCCAGCTCCGCCAGTTCCGTAGCGGATACCTGACCAACCTTGAGGCGGTCCCTGGCATTATCGGCATTGACATAGGCCACTGCCATGGTTTCATTATCGGCGACAAACTGCATGTCCGCCGCCAGAACGCTGAAAAACCGCGCCATCACTTCGATGCGGCGCCGCTCACGCGTTTCCAGCAGACCAATCTCGCGCGCCTCCACCGTGGCTTTCGCCGCCTGCTCGGACAAGGCGGTGCGGCCAAAATCGTACAGGCTTTTGCGTGCGCTCAACCGAAGGGAATTGTCGGAAAGGCTGGCATCCGGGCCGGAAGACGGTTGCGCGCGACGCAGACCGGCTTCGACATTGACGAAAAGATCACTGCGCGAGGCCGCCGCTTCCTGCTCGGCCAGCGCGTTCGACCGGTCAGCCTCGGCCAGCCGCAGGTCAGGGTGGGCAGCCTCCACTGCCGCCAGCGCCTCGCCGAGCGTGAGCCGCTTGCCGGCAGGTGCGGACCAGCCATGCGGCATCAGCCAGGCCATCAAGACCAGTGCGATCCCGATACGGGAAAGCATCATTTCACTGGCTGCTGCTTGTACTTGGCAAACGGCATGGTTTTCCAGGCGCCCTCTGCCACGTAGTGCCCCAGCAGCATGAACTCGTTCACGTCTTTGGAGGCGCCCGTAAAACGGGTCATCGGCTTGCCGTCAAGATCGTAAAAGCCGAATACCGGGGTGGCCCGCACACGCTGCTCGGCAGCAAACTTCTTCTCGGTGGTTGGCTTGCCTGAAAAGTCCACCAGGGGGTTGTCGCCATAAATGTCAACGCTGAAAATAAGAAAGTGCTTGCGATAATAATCCTGCACTTCGGACTGGTTGAGGATGGTTCCCTTCATGCGGTGACAGAAAGGGCAGTCCTCCAGCTCATACATCAGCAGGATGCCGATTTTGCCTTCTTTGCGCGCGACCGCAAGTTCGGTCTTGAAATCTCCCAGATTCTGGTCAAAAAACCCCTGAACGTCACGAGTTTCAGCCACGACCGATCCAGATAAAAACATCAGCAATACAATAAGAAACCGTTTCAACATGAACTCCTCCAAATCATAACAAGCGCCCTTCACGTTTGCCCCCTCGCCCGCTTGCGGGAGAGGGTTGGGGAGAGGGCTACGAACTTACTTCTTTGCCCCAATGTAGCCTTCAACCGCCTTTTTCGTCAACGCACCCACGTTGTACGCCACCATCTTACCTTGCGGATTAAACATGTAAGTCATCGGCAGCCCTTCCACCCGACCGATCTGCGCCACGATGGCATCATTACCCAGCACCACCGGATAGGAAATCCGGTGATCCCTGGCGAAATCGGTGACTGTTTTCTGGTTGTTATAATCCGTGACGATACCGATCACCACCAGATCCTTGTCCTTGTGCTCGTCATGCAGCGCGATCAGGTCCGGGATCTCCTTCAGGCAAGGCGGGCACCAGGTTGCCCAGAAATTAATCAGCACCCACTTGCCGCGATAATCAGCCAGATTATGCTGCTTGCCGACGATATCCTTGAATGAAAAATCGGCCGCAGCCACCGCCAGGCTAAAAATCGCCAGGAAGAACCCAAAAAACACACGCTTCATCAATACAACCCTTTCCATCAGTACTTGCGCCACAGATTGCCCTCAACCATCAATACAAAGCCCTTGCTACGTCCAAGCCCGCTCTTGCTGTATGATTCCAGAGTATTGGATTTATCTGATTGTTTCTAGAATTTACTGGATAAAGCACTTTCTTGCCAGGGGATACCACCATGTCGCTAATGTTGACTGTACCCACACCCGATCCGGTCGAAGATCTGACTGTGGAGACGCGCCCGAAACACTTGAAAGAGTGGCTGAACGACCTGCCCCTCACCAACATTAGCGAGGTTTGCCGCACCCTGGACGACGAAATCAGCGCACTGAATCGACAAAAAGTCGCCATGGACACGCGCCTGAAGTTGCTCGAATTATATCGCAGCGCCATCCTCAAGCTGTTGCCCGCCATGGAAGAACAGTATGTTGCCACCCGACTGCCGCAGCCGGGGAAAAACCGGCAAATGGCCGAGCAGGCGCGCCAACTTTTGATGGCACTCGCAGCCGGCTACAAAATCATCCTGCTCGATTACCAGAATGCACGCATTACCCTGGGCAAGGGGAAAATAGCGATGACTGCGGCGCAGCGCGCCATATCCGCCTTGAGCCGGATACTGATGATCTGCTACCAGACCTATGCCCCCGCTCCCTCCGGCATCTGGTTCGAGATACACCAGATTTTCCGCTTCGCCATCGAGCAGGATATTGCCAGTGAAACCATTGTCGACGAGGAACATGAAAGCAGCATTAATCACGTTTACAAGCAAACTCTGTTGCTCGCGCTGTCAAATCCTTATCACCTGAGCCCTGGTGAAGTCGCGCGCATCCAGAACTACCTGGTGGCGTTCGGCAGTCTCGCACAACTGCAGGCGTTCGCACACACCGACAATCCAATCGGTCTGTTTCTTGCGCAGACCAATAGCGACAAGCCACCCAAGCCGTTGCCACAGGGCCTGGACGAAGTGGACAACCGCGGCGACATCCTGCTCAACACGCTGGAATTGGCACATGCGTTACATCACCACATAGAAAGATTGAACGCAGGAGAATTGCCGAAAAACCTGCATCTTCCCGAGGTCGCCAAGGAAGCCAACTACGGAGATCTGCTGAAATGCCTGCTCAAGATCTGGTCGGCGGCACCGAAACGGATGTTCAGCCGGACAGAAAACATCTCCAGCACCCAGGTTTGCATCGGCTTGCCGTCCCTCCATCACTTCCTGGGTGGGCGCGAGCCCGGCAATAGCACGGATCTCTCATTTATCCAGCGGACTAGAGATCAGCGCTTCACCTCGGGGAAATGGCTGGTCATCAATGAAAGTGCTGGCGGTCTTGCACTGAGCGGCACTTTCGAGACGCTACCCCAGATTCGCCCAGGCGATGTGATCGGATTAAAATCAGATGGATCGAACAAATGGAATATCGGCGCCGTGCGCTGGGTGAAAAGCGACAAGGCCGACCATCTTGAAATCGGCGCTCAGTTGGTCGCCCCCAAGGCCGATCCAGCCAGAATCAAACCGTCCATTGCCGGCCCGTCGGAAACTTTTCAGGCCGCCCTGCTGCTGCCTGAAATCCTCCTGCTCAGGCAGCAGGAAACCCTGATCGCACCACGCGGAACCTTCGGCCCACAACGCGAGTTGCTGCTCGAGCTCAATGACAATACGACCCAGACCATCCGCGCCGTCAAGCTGGTGGAGCAAACAGCGGGCTACGAAAGGTTCGAGTTCAGCCGGGGTTGAATAACTCCTTTAAGGACTGGCTCAATGCCACGTCCAGCTTGCCCGTCAGGTTAACCAGCAATGCGCCTGCTCGCACACCTGCAAAGCCTGGAGCCGAACAGGCCCGATCCGGATCGAACACGAAAACGCGGTAAACATCGGCAAGCCTGATCGCCTCCGCGCTGCGGGTCAGGGTCCAGCCACCGCCCTCCACGTTTCCCACCCAGTTCACCTCGTTCAGCCGATCGAGAATATCCTCTGCTTCTTCCAGGCCCAGACCCGATTCATGCAGCAGGCGCTGCAAGTTGAGCGTTTCGCCGGCCTGATGCGCCTGATACATCACCTTGAGGATGGCCAGCGCGGCGAAGAATTCCTGTCCGACGCCTTCCCCGCCCTGCCGCACGGACGTGTTCCAGTAAGGAAGCGCAGCGGCGATCACCGCCCCGGAAAGCACCACCAGCCAGGACAGATAAATCCAGATCAGGAAAAGTGGAACACTGGCAAATGCACCGTAAACCAGGGTATAGGTGGGGAAATGAGTGACATAAAGCGCAAACACCTTCTTCATCAGTTCGAAGGCAATCCCCGCCACTACCCCGCCGACCAAGGCATGCAGCGGTAAAACCGGACGGCTGGGAACCATCCTGTAGAGCAGCGCGAAAGCGAGGATGGTCAGCACCACCGGCACAATTTTCAGGGTCACCATGCCGACTACGGGTACACCTTTCGTCAGCCCGAGAGGAAGGCTGACCAGGTAGGAAGTCAGGGACAGGCTGGCTCCGATCAGCAGCGGTCCGAGCGTCAGTGCCGCCCAGTAGATCAGGAAGCGGCGCAGCAACGGGCGCTTTCGGCGCACGCGCCAGATCACATCGAAGGCGTGATCGATGGTCAGCATCAACACGAACGCAGTCACCGCCAGCAAGCCGATGCCCAGCGCTGTCAGATGCGCCGCCTTCTGGGAGAATTGCTGCATGTACACCGAGATGATCTTGCCAGCCGAGATCGGCACGAAATTGCTGAGAATGAACACCTTGAGCTGGGTCATCTGGTCGGTAAATACCGGGAAAGCGGACAATACCGTCAGCGCGATGGTGACTATCGGCACCAGTGCCAGCAAAGTGGTGTAGGTCAGGCTCGCGGCGAACTGAACACAGCGATCTTCCTTGAAACGTCGCCGAACCAGGAGCAAAAACGGATGGATACGAGAAAAATTCTGAGGCATGAATTGCGTTATCATATCGAACCTAGAAACCTCAGTTGACCGCTCGGCTGGACATTTACCAAAAGTAGGCGCCTCTAGGCGACACTGTGATTCCAATAAACTTGTTCATTAGTACCGTTTCACCCGGTTGGCGAGTCCGCTACGGGGCGTATTGCACGGTTTTTGCGGCGCATGACAGCGTTACAACTCCTTGGAATGGAACGACCATTCCGCGTCGTTGTGCCTTGCCCTGCACCCCAAAAACCGCACACTCCACCCCGTCCAACCAAGGTTTCTAGGTTAAAAATGGAGACTTCCACTATGGATCAATTACTGGGATTTGGCCACCCCATCAACTCGCTATGACCACCCCGAAAATCCTCTGGAAACAGGCCCGCAGGTTGTTGCGCGCTGAGCGTGTCGGCTTGCTTTCCACGCTTTCCCAAAAACTCGGCGGTTACCCGTTCGGCTCTGCGGTCTCCTACCTGACCGATCATGAAGCCAGGCCACTTTTTCTGATCAGCCAACTGGCTGAACACACCCGCAACATCGAGCAGGACGCGCGCACCAGTTTCCTGGTGCATGAGCAATCCACCGACATCCAGGCCGGAGAGCGGCTCACGCTGGTCGGCAAAGCCCTGCGCGTGGAAACCACGGAGCAGCTCAAGGCGCGCTATCTGCGCTACTTCCCCAGCACGGAACAATATTTCGCACTGGATTTCAATTTCTACCGCATCGAGCCCGTCACGCTGCGCTACATCGGCGGCTTCGGCGTGGCACGGTGGGTTTCCCCGGCAGAAATTCTGCCCCCACCAAACTCCATGGCGCAACAGGAAGAAGCGCTTCTGGCCCGCTTCAACCTCGAACAGGCCGGCGACCTGCAATTCTTTTGCCGTGTCTACTACGGCACGAGTGTCAGCGATGCAACCCTGGTGGGAATCGACTGCGACGGCTTCGACATTCTGGATGACGGCCAGCTGCTGCGCTTCGATTTTCCGGATACCGTCCTCAATGCCGAACAGGCCGAGGCGGCACTCCTGCGCATGATACGAGAAAGCAGCACATGAACCGGACCGCAGCCCTCCACTATGCCAGCATCGCCACCCTGATCGCGCTAATCGTCCTGTGCCTCGCCTGGGAATTGTGGCTCGCGCCGCTACGCCCCGGCGGCTCCAGCCTGGTCTTCAAGGTTCTGCCGCTGCTGCTGCCGCTGTCCGGCATCCTGCGCGGCAAACGCTACACTTACCAGTGGGCCTCGATGCTGATCCTGCTTTACCTCACCGAAGGCGTGGTGCGCGCGATGAGCGACAAGGGCCTGTCGGCGACCTTGGCGGGGGTGGAAATTGCGCTGGCAATAGTGTTTTTCTTCAGCGCCGTTTTTTACGCCCGACTCAGCCGCACTTGATTATTAAACCTGCGGATTCATCCGCTCCAGTTTTCCCGCCAACTTGTTCAACGCATTGAGGTAGGCCTTGGCCGAGGCGATCACGATGTCGGTATCCGCCCCCTGGCCATTGACGATGCGTCCACCCTTGGACAGCCGCACCGTGACTTCGCCCTGCGCATCCGTTCCGCTGGTGATGTTGTTGACCGAATAGAGCAGAAGTTCCGTACCGCTTTTGACGATCGATTCTATCGCCTTGAACGAAGCATCCACAGGCCCGCCGCCATCGGCTTCAGCCGCCTTTTCCTTGCCGCCATCGCTGACAGTGACTTGAGCATGAGGCGTTTCGCCGGTTTCCGAGCAGACACGCAGGGACACCAGCTTGAACTGTTCCTTCACCATCGCCTGTTCTTCGTCGCTGACCAGTGCATGGATATCCTCGTCGAAAATCTCATGCTTCTTGTCGGCGAGATCCTTGAAGCGGGCGAATGCGGCGTTGAGCGCTTCTTCCGATTCCAATGCTATGCCCAGTTCAACCAGGCGGCTGCGGAAGGCGTTTCGACCGGAATGTTTGCCCATCACCATCTTGTTCGCGCTCCAGCCGACATCCTCGGCGCGCATGATCTCGTAGGTTTCACGGTGCTTGAGAACGCCATCCTGATGGATGCCGGATTCGTGAGCGAAGGCATTGGCGCCGACGATGGCCTTGTTGGGCTGCACCGCGAAGCCGGTAATGCCCGACACCAGCCGGCTGGCCGGCACGATCTGGGTGGTGTCGATGCCGGTGTCGCAGGTAAAAAAGTCCTGGCGCGTGCGCACCGCCATTACCACCTCTTCCAGCGAAGCATTGCCCGCCCGCTCGCCCAGACCGTTGATGGTGCATTCCACCTGACGCGCCCCGGCCAGTACCGCAGAGAGGGAGTTCGCCACGGCCAGACCGAGATCGTTGTGGCAGTGCACCGAAAAGATCGCCTTGTCAGAGTTGGGAATGCGCTCGCGCAAGGTGGCGATGAGGCTGCCGAACTGCTGCGGCAGGTTATAGCCGACGGTGTCGGGAATATTCAGGGTCGTGGCGCCGGCCTCGATCACCGCTTCCAGGATGCGGCACAGGAAATCGGTCTCGGAGCGTCCGGCGTCCTCGGGGGAGAACTCGACATTATCGGTCCACTTGCGCGCCCATTTAACCGCCTTCACTGCCTGCTCGACCACCTGGTCCGGGCTCATGCGCAGCTTCTTCTCCATGTGGATCGGGCTGGTGGCGATAAAAGTGTGGATACGGCCTGAAACGGCTGGCTTGATCGCCTCGCCGGCACGCTCGATATCGCGCTCCAGAGCGCGCGCCAGACCGCACACCGTGCTGTCCTTGATGCTGCTCGCGACCGCTTTGACCGACTCGAAATCGCCGTTGCTGGCAGCGGGGAAACCGGCCTCGATGACGTCCACGCGCATTCGCTCAAGCTGCCGCGCAATCCGCACCTTCTCCTCTTTGGTCATGGAAGCGCCGGGGCTTTGCTCGCCATCGCGCAAGGTAGTATCGAATATGATTAATTTATTTTTCATGACGGGCTCCGTTGCAGAAGTCGTAATTCATAACACGAAAACCGGTTTTCCGCCGATTTCCGCAATTCAAAACAAGTGGGGGGAGGAATTTAGCGCCTGCGGCGCAGCAGCAGGCCGACCAGCAGGAGGTTGGCCCGATATGAAGCGAAGGAAGCAGGAATAGCGGAATTCATGGCTTGAAATATAAACGGTTTCATTTGTGAGCGCAAGCGGCTAGCTGCTCCGCCTTCTCCGCACCACACCCCACAGCCAGTCCACGTAAGCGGATAGCGCATACAGCACAAAGACGCTGAACAGGACACGCGGCGGATCGAAAGAAATCAGGATGAAGGTCAGAACGATCAACAAGATGCCAACAAAGGGCACGCTCTTGCGCAGGTTGATACCCTTGCCGCTGTAATACCGCAGGTTGCTGACCATGGTCAACCCGGCGAACAGGGTCACCCCCCACACCACCCAGCGGATATCGGTACCGCGAATATGGTACTCGTTCATCACCCACACCAGCCCAGCCAGCAACGCTGCAGCCGCAGGGCTTGGCAAACCCTGGAAGAAATTCTTGTCGGCAACTTCATGCTGGGTGTTGAAGCGCGCCAGCCGCAGCGCCGCGCCGGCGCAATAGACAAAGGCGGCAATCCAGCCCAGCTTGCCCATGTCTTTCAGCGCCCATACATACACGATCAAGGCGGGCGCCACGCCAAACGACACCATATCGGAAAGCGAATCGTATTCCGCCCCGAACGCACTCTGGGTATGGGTAAGGCGCGCCACCCGGCCATCCAGGCCGTCCATCACCATGGCGATAAAAATCGCCACCGCAGACTGCTCGAAATTCCCGTTCATGGCCTGAACGATGGCGTAGAACCCGGAAAACAGCGCCGCCGTTGTGAACATGTTAGGCAGCAGGTAGATACCACGCCGTCTCAAACGACCATCCAGCAGGGATTTGCGATTGTCGAGGTTATAGTCTTCCGTCATAACGAGTACCTTTCACGTTTGCCTCCTCTCCCTGCACCCGCAAGGAGTGTCCCCGCCGAGAGCGGCAGCAAAGCTGCTCGCTCTGGCGAGACGGGAGAGGATTGAGGAGAGGGCAATCTCGATGAGGAAAAGTTGGCTGAGAGCTTCATTGCAAATGATGCCAGTAGATCAGCCGACATTCATCGGCAGTTCGGCCAGCACGGTTTCCCCGGCACGGACCTTGTCGCCGATACTGACACGCACCTGGGCGGTCAATGGCAAGTACACGTCCACGCGCGAGCCGAAGCGAATGAAACCATAGCGCTGGCCGCGCGCCAGCCACTCACCAGGCTTGGCATAGCACAGGATACGCCGCGCAATCAGCCCGGCCACCTGGACGCAGGTTATGTCGTAGCCACAATCGGAGCGCAGCCAGATGGCATTGCGCTCATTTTCCGTGGAGGCCTTGTTCAGGTCGGCATTGATGAATTTTCCCGGGTTGTACCAGATTTCCTCCACCACGCCATCCACCGGACTGCGGTTGGAATGAACGTTGAACACATTCATGAACACGCTGACCTTCTGCGCATCACGCTTGAGATAGGGATCCTGGACGCGTTCGACGGCGACAATACGACCATCGGCAGGGGCAATCACCAGATTGCGCGCCGTCGGCACATTGCGCCCCGGATCGCGGAAAAACTGCAATACGAACAGGCTGATGATCCACAACGGCAGTGCCCACAGCCAACCGGCAAGAAACGTAACCAACGACGAAAGTACCACGATGCCGGCCAGAAACGGCCAACCCTCGCGGGCGATGATGGGGTGGGGATAATTTTTCACTGGGGGGGCGATACCGATGCACATTTATTGTAGAGAGGAGTGAAGAGTAAGGAGTGAGGAGAGCGGCTTGTTACTCCTAACTCCTCACCCCTAACTCCTCACTAGTTTTTGGACTGATCAACCAGCTTGTTCTTGGCGATCCACGGCATCATGGAGCGCAATTTTTCGCCCACCACTTCGATCTGGTGCTCGGCATTCAAACGGCGACGCGCGGTCATTTCAGGGTAGTTGGTTTTGCCTTCCAGGATAAAGCGTTTGGCGTACTCGCCATTCTGAATGTTCTTCAGCGCTTCCTGCATGGCCCAGCGAGACTCGTCGTTGATCACCTTCGGGCCGGTGACGTACTCGCCGTACTCGGCATTGTTGGAAATCGAGTAGTTCATGTTGGCGATGCCGCCTTCGTACATCAGGTCGACGATCAACTTAAGCTCGTGCAGGCATTCGAAGTAGGCCATTTCCGGCGCGTAGCCGGCATTGGTCAGGGTTTCGAAGCCAGCCTTGACCAACTCGACGCAACCGCCGCACAACACGGCCTGCTCGCCGAACAGATCGGTCTCGGTTTCTTCACGGAAATTGGTTTCGATCACGCCGCCCTTGGTTCCGCCATTGGCTGCCGCATAGGACAAGGCAATGTTTTTGGCCTTCTTGGATACGTCCTGGTAGATGGCGATCAGGGAAGGCACGCCGCCGCCCTTGAGGTACTCGGAACGCACCGTGTGGCCTGGGCCCTTGGGAGCAATCATGATAATGTCGAGATCGGCACGCGGTTGAATCTGGTTGTAATGGATGTTGAAGCCATGAGCAAAAGCCAGTGTCGCCCCCTTCTTCAGATTGGGCTCCACCTCATTACGATAGACATCAGGCTGCATCTCATCGGGCACCAGAATCATCACCACGTCAGCGCCCTTCACCGCATCGGCGACTTCCTTCACCGTGAAGCCGGATTTCTTGGCCTTGTCCCAGGAGGCGCCGCCCTTGCGCAGGCCGACCGTCACCTTGACGCCGGAATCCTTCAGGTTGGCGGCATGGGCATGGCCCTGGGAGCCGTAACCGACGATGGTCACTTTCTTGCCCTTGATGATGGAGAGATCGGCGTCCTTGTCGTAATAAACTTTCATTGCTTTCCTTTCGTTAAATAGCTATCAGCCATCAGCAGGTCTTTGTTTCACTGACCGCTGACAGCTCCTTAAATCAAACTTTCAGCATTCTATCACCACGCCCGATGCCGGATGCACCGGTGCGCACCGTTTCCAGAATCGCATCCTTGTCGAGCGCTTCAAGAAAGGCATCCAATTTGTAGCCTGCACCGGTCAGCTCGATGGTGTAGGTCTTGTCGGTGACATCCACAATACGGCCACGGAAGATATCCGACATGCGCTTCATTTCCTCGCGCGAATCACCTTCGGCGCGCACTTTCACCAGCATCAACTCGCGCTCGATGTGGCCGGCTTCGGACAAATCCACCACCTTGACCACGTCGATCAGCTTGTTCAGTTGCTTGGTAATCTGCTCGATCACATCGTCGGAGCCGCGAGTGACGATGGTCATGCGCGACAGGGTAGCGTCCTCGGTCGGAGCGACCGTCAGCGACTCGATATTGTAGCCGCGCGCCGAAAACAGTCCGGCAACACGGGACAGCGCACCCGCTTCGTTTTCCATCAGCAAAGATATTATGTGTCTCATTGGATTACACCAGAATCATTTCACTCAAGCCCTTGCCGGCGGGAATCATCGGAAAGACATTTTCCTTCTGGTCGGTAATGAAGTTCATGAATACCAGCCTATCCTTCATGTCGAACGCCTCTTTCAGCGCACCCTCGACATCTTCCGGCTTCTCGATCTTCATGCCGACATGGCCATAACTTTCAGCCAGCTTGGCAAAATCCGGCAGCGCATCCATATAGGATTCGGCATAACGGTTGCCGTAAAAAAATTCCTGCCACTGCCTCACCATACCGAGGTAGCGGTTGTTGAGCAGGATGATCTTGAGCGGCAGGTTGAACTGCTTGCAGGTAGACAGCTCCTGGATGTTCATCTGGATGCTGCCCTCGCCTGTCACGCAGGCCACCATAGACTCGGGGTGGGCAAACTGCACGCCCATCGCCGCCGGCAAGCCGAAGCCCATGGTGCCCAGGCCGCCAGAATTGATCCAGCGGCGCGGCTGGTCAAACTTGTAATACTGCGCAGCCCACATCTGGTGCTGTCCAACGTCGGAGGTCACATAAGCGTCACCCCGGGTTACCTGGTGCAGCTTTTCGATCACGTACTGGGGCTTGATCAGGCTGCTGTCGCGATCATATTTCATGCAGTCCTGCGAGCGCCACAGTTCGATCTGCGTCCACCAGGTCTTGAGCGCGGCGCGGTCAGGCTTCTCCTTGCTTGCCTGAATCAGCTTATTCATCTCTGCCAGCACGTCCTTGACGTTGCCAACGATGGGCACGTCCACCTTGACCCGCTTGGCGATGGAAGTGGGATCGATGTCGATGTGGATGATGCGGCGGCCATCCTGAAAGAAATGCTCCGGATTGCCGATCACCCGATCATCGAAACGGGCGCCGATAGCGATCAGCACATCGCAATGCTGCATCGCCATGTTGGCTTCATAGGTGCCGTGCATACCGAGCATGCCGGTAAACAGTGGGTCAGTGGCGGGGTAGCCACCCAGACCCATCAGTGTGCTGGTAATCGGGAAACCGAGCTGACGCGTAAGCTGGGTCAGTTCCTCCGCCGCATTGCTCAAAACCACGCCGCCGCCGGTATAGAACATCGGTCGCTTGGCCTCGAGGATCATCTGCACCGCGCGCTTGACCTGACCCGGATGACCCTTGATCACCGGGTTATAGGAGCGCATCGTCACCTTCTTCGGATAAACGAAGTCGGTCTTGTGCTGGGTCACATCCTTGGGGATATCCACCACTACCGGGCCAGGCCGACCGGTGGAAGCGAGATAAAACGCTTTCTTGATGGTCTCGGCGAGATCCTTGACATCCTTCACCAGGAAATTATGTTTAACGCAGGGACGGGTGATGCCTACCATATCCACTTCCTGGAAGGCGTCCATGCCGATCGCAGCGGTCGGCACCTGACCGGAAATCACCACCAGCGGGATCGAATCCATATAGGCGGTAGCGATGCCGGTCACGGCATTGGTCGCGCCCGGCCCGGAGGTCACCAAGGCAATTCCAGTCCGACCCGTAGCGCGCGCATAGCCATCGGCGGCATGCACCGCGGCCTGCTCGTGCCTGACCAGAACATGCTTGAACTTGTTCTGCTTGAAAACCTCGTCGTAAATGTTCAACACTGCACCGCCGGGATAACCGAAAACAAATTCGGCACCTTCTTCCGCCAGACAGCGCACAACGATCTCTGCGCCCGTCAATTCCATATAACAGCCTTAAATAATCATTCCGGGGAAACCTAGAACACTAATGGTTGCCGCCAACTTGGTCAAGTTCAGCATTTTACCAAACTTGCGAAAGACTCTGCTTTATTTTTCTTTATTTGATAAGATGCTGCAAAGTACGCTACTCAGGAACACCCCAACTGGCCACTTACCAGGAACTCTCCAACTTCCTTACCGAAGTCGAACGGCGCGCCTACAAACAGGCGCTATTTGCCGTTCGCGACGAGCATGGCGCCCTGGATATCGTTCAAGACTCGATGTTGAAGCTGACAGAAAAATACTCGGGCAAGCCCGCCGAGGAATTCCCGATGTTGTTCCAGCGGATTTTGCAGAATACCATCCGCGACTATTACCGGCGCCAGAAAGTGCGCTCGTTATGGACCACCCTGCTGTCGTCCCTGACGCCACATCAGGAAGAAGAATACGACCCTCTGGAAACTTTGGAAGTCGAGGACGACTCTAATAGAATTCATCGCCCGGAAGAAACCCTGGCTCGCTCGCAAGTCGTTAAATTAATTGAACAAGCATTAGAAAATTTGCCGGCACGTCAACGGGAAGCATTCCTGCTGCGTTACTGGGAGGAACTAGATGTTTCTGAGACCGCTGCCGCGATGGGTTGTTCCGAAGGCAGCGTCAAGACGCATTGTTCCCGGGCCACCCACGCAGTGGCGGCGTTTTTGAAATCGAAGGGAATTGAGCCATGAACGAAAACGATCTGGCGAAAAAAATTACGCAACATCTTGATTACGGCACCAGCAAACTGGACGGTCGCGTACAGTTTCGCCTGCAAGCAGCACGCCAGCAAGCCCTGGAAGCTTATGCCAAACCTCACCACCACTTCAGTCTGGCGTGGGGTGGGCATAGCGGCAGGAGCGGTCACCACAGGGGGCATTCGCATTTCCGAGCCTGGTTGCCGCTGGCGGTGCTTTTGCTTGGCCTGATGTTCATCACCTACTGGCAAACCACCGATCAGATGAATGACCTCTCTGAAATCGATGCGCACCTGCTTGCCGAAGAATTACCTTTTGACGCTTTCATTGACACTGGATTTGATACATGGCTAGAAGGCTCCTCGGAGGAATAATCCTTGCCTGCGGCCTGCTGACGCAAGAGATCGCATTGGCAGCCCCAGTGCCCCCCCAAGCACCGATTCCGGCTCCGGAACCTCGACAACCCAATTGGAGCGAGCTTTCAGCCGAACAAAAAAAAGTTCTGGCGCCAGTATCCGGCGAGTGGGACAAAATGCCCCCTCACCAACGAAAAAAACTGCTGGGCGTGGCCAAAGGCTATCCGAAAAAAACACCGGACGAGCAGCAGCGCATCCAGAAACAACTCAAGGACTGGAGCAGCCTTACTCCGTCAGCACGCGAGCAGGCGCGCAAAAAATATGAGCAACTAAAGCAACTGCCGCCAGAAAAACGCCAGGAAGTAAAACAGAAATGGCAAAAATATCAGCAGCTGCCCGAAGAAAGAAAAGAAGTCCTACGGCGCAACAAGTCCCCAGAAGCAGTGGCAAAGCTTCCATTAGCCAACCCTGAACCACCGAAAACTCCAATCGACCCAGCCAAGGCTGAGACAGCAAAACCTGCGCTGAACTAGGGCACGACTTTTCATGCAAGAGGCACATACTCCCGGCATTTTGCGCCGACTGGCCGGCATGCTCTACGAATCGCTGCTGCTGACCGCAGTGCTATTTATTGCCGGCTTCGCTTTCACCGTAGCCTTCCACTCACCGCTATCCCCCATGCTCCGCTTCTTTTTCCAGCTTTACCTGCTGCTGGTAATGGCATCCTATTTCATCTGGTACTGGTTGCATGGTGGGCAAACCCTACCCATGAAAACCTGGCACCTGCGGATAGTACGCACTGACGGCCAGCCACTTACCCTGAAACAGGCGTGCCTACGTTTTCTTCTTGCATTGATTGGAGTGGGGCTGGGCTTCGGCATCCTGTGGGCACTATTCGACCGGGAAGGCCTGTTCTGGCACGATCGCATGGCGGGAACAAAGACAGTGCTGAGTGCTGAGTCCTGAGTCCTGAGTCCTGAGTCTAAAACCACTATCGCGCAGCGATGCCACCCACTCAGCACTTTCCACTCAGGACTCAGGACTATTTCTGCCTATCTTCTCTCCACCCACCACATCATCCCCATCGCCGCACAAAAGAACACCAGCGTCGGAAAAATAGCGCTGAACATGGGCGGCCAGTCGTTCAATAGGCCGAGATGAGCGAATAGCCGGTTCAGCAAGTGAAAACCCAGTCCCAGCATGATACCGGCAAAAATTTTCGCGCTAACCCCGCCTGAACGTCCCTGGTAATAGGCAAATGGCAATGCCAGCATAATCATCACCAAAGTCGCAAAAGGGTAAACCAGCTTCGACCACAGCGCGATTTCGTAGCGCGTGGTTTTCTGCTTGTTTTCACTCAGGTGCTGGACATAAAAATACAGGTTCCAGGCCGACATCTGCTCCGGCACCACCAGCAGCACATTCAGGATGTCGGGGGTCAGCACCGAATGCCAATAGGCTTCGGGAAGCGTACTGACTACCGTTCGGCCCAGTTCGAACCGGGTCTGCGCCACGTCCGTCAGACGCCAGCGGTTCTCGGCCACGTGTTCGCCGCGCTTTGCGTAACTGATGGCGCGCAAACTAAAATCCGGATCGAACTCATAGATTTTCACCCCCTTCATGGAGGTATCCGGCAGCACCTCCTCGACATTGACGAAGCTCCCCGCATCTTTCACCCACAACCCGGAACGAAATTCCTGCGCCACCACTGAACTGGTCGCTTTCAGGCGTAACTCCTGGGCCGCTCGCCCGCTAAGTGGCGCGATAAATTCACCAAAAACAAAGGTCAGCGCCACGAACAGCAATCCGGCTTTCGCCAGCGACAAGGCAATGCGCTGCGCGGACAACCCCGACACTCGCATCACGGTAAGCTCGGAATGGGCCGTCAATTGCGCCAGAGCGAACAGGGAGCCAATCAGGGTCGCAATCGGGAACAGTTCGTAAACATGGCCGGGCAGGGAGAGCAGCACATAGCCAAAGATTTTCACCAATCGGTAATCGCCCTTGCCCAGGTCGCCCAACTCGTGAATCAGGTCAAAAAATGCGAACAGCATGAGCAGCGAGGCAAACACCAGCAACGTGGCCGAATAAATTTCACGCGCCAGATAACGGCTGATTATTCTCATGTGCGCTCGCCGCTGAAACGAGAAATCAATCTCTTCAGCCAGACCATCCAGAACGGGGTCAGTACGAGCCGGCGGTAAAACAGGAACGACAGCACCAGCAGCATCACTACATGCACCAGCCACAGCCCGATATACGGAGACAATTTGCTTTGCGCCACCCACGCCTGGGTAATACTCAGGAAATTGCTGTAAATCATGTAGAGCAGCAACGCCAGAATCAAATTAAGCGAGCGCCCCGCGCGCGGATTGACGAAACTCAGCGGTATCGCCAGCAACGCCAGTATGAAAGCGCTGAGAGGCAAGCCCACCCGCCACAGCAATTCCCCCATATTGACCGACGAACGGTCGCTCAGCAGCATCAGGGTGGACAGGGATTTCTGCGTCGGTGGAATCAGGCTCGCTTCATAGGCATGAATCCGGATGGAATAGCGCTCGAATTCCATGATCTTGTAATCCGGCATACCGCCGACGCCCTCATAGCGCCGACCGTTCTGCAGCACCAGGAATCGGTCGCCATTTTCGGATACCGTCTGAAAACCATGCTGAGCCACCAGTATGCCCAATTTCTGATGCTGGACAGAGCGCATGAAAATGTTGCTGACCGTGTTATTCGCGCCAGCGAAGCTTTCCACGAAGTACACACGCTCGGCAAACTTGGATTCCTTGAACACGCCTGGCGCCACCGAGGATACGTCGTCGCGGCTGTCCATTTGCTGCCGGAACTCATCACTTTTCCTCAACGCCCAAGGGGAAACCACCAGACTTAAAAATGCGATGGCGAATACCGCTGGCGCGGCAAAGGTCATCACCGGACGCACCCATGCCTTGACGCTCAATCCGGCGGTGAACCAGACCACCATTTCGCTATCGCGATAGCTGCGGGTCAATGTCATCAAAACAGCGATAAACAACGTCAAGGACAGCAAAACCGGCAAATAATTAATAATACTGAAGCCGAGGAAGGCCGCCACCGCCTCGTTAGCCACAGCGCCGCCAGCCGCTTGTCCGAGATAGCGGATCAGCATTGTGGTGAGAGTAATCATCAGCAGCACCGAAAAAACCAGCAAAGCATTGCCGGCCATCTCGCGCAGCAGAGCGCGGCGGAAAATCATCGTTCGAGGTTTTCTTTGACTTTTAGACTACAGTCTGCGGATAATTGCCGATTACTAAATATCATGAATAAAACCTGCCTGGCTATGCGATTTATGCGGGTACGCGGCAGGCATCAAGAAGGAGCAAAGAGTGGAATTTAGCATAAAAAGCGGTAGCCCGGAAAAACAGCGCACCGCCTGCGTCGTCGTTGGTGTGTTCGAGCCACGCAAGCTGGCCTTGGCCGGCGAGTTGATCGACCAGATTTCCAGCCATTACCTGAGCGACATTATCCGCCGTGGTGACATGGAAGGAAAGCCCGGCACCACGCTCATGCTGCACAACGTCCCCAACACTCTGTGCGACCGGGTGTTGCTGGTCGGGCTGGGCAAGGAACGCGAGTTCAAAGACAAGGAATATCGCGATGCAGTCCGCGCAGCCATCAAAACTCTGAATGAATCCGGGTCACTTGAGGCCTCGATCTTCCTCACCGAACTCCCGGTCAAGCGCCGCGATACCGCATGGAAAGTCGAACAGGCCGTACTGATGACGATGGAAGGGATTTACCGCTTTGATCAACTGAAAAGCAAACAGGAAGAAATGCGCCGTCCGTTGCGCCGTATCGTCCTGAACGTGTCGCGCCGCACCGAACTGAGCGTCGGCGAAGAGGCCGCCAAACGTGGCCAGGCGATCGCCGACGGCATGAACATGGCCAAAGATCTCGGCAACCTGCCGGGCAACATCTGCACTCCCGCCTACCTGGCGCAGCAAGCGCAGGAACTGGCAAAAACCTACAAGCTCAAGATTGAAGTGCTGGAACAGAAAGACATGGAGACCCTGAAAATGGGTTCGCTGCTTTCCGTCGCGCGCGGCAGCCGCCAACCGCCCAAGCTGATTGTTTTGCACTATCAGGGCAATAAAAAACAAAAACCGGTAGTGCTGGTCGGCAAGGGCGTCACTTTCGATTCCGGCGGGATATCCCTCAAGCCCGGCGCCGAAATGGACGAAATGAAATACGACATGAGTGGTGCCGCCAGTGTGCTCGGCGCGTTCAAGGCGGTGGCCCAGCTCAAGCTGCCGATCAACCTGGTGGGCATCATTCCGGCCACGGAGAACCTGCCCGACGGCAATGCCAGCAAGCCCGGCGATGTCGTCACCAGCATGTCCGGACAGACTATCGAAGTGCTCAATACCGATGCCGAAGGCCGCTTGATCCTGTGTGACGCGCTTACCTACGCCGAACGTTTCGAGCCGGAGGCGGTAGTGGATATCGCCACCCTCACCGGCGCCTGCGTCATCGCACTTGGCAATCACGCCTCCGGCTTGTTCAGCAGCCACGACGCCCTTGCCCGCGAGCTGCTTCATGCCGGCGAATATGCGGTTGACCGCGCCTGGCACATGCCGATGTGGGACGATTACCAGGAGCAACTGAAGAGCAATTTCGCCGACATGGCCAACATCGGTGGCCGCGCCGGTGGTGCTATCACTGCCGCCTGCTTTTTGTCGCGATTCACCAAGAAATACGACTGGGCGCATTTGGACGTTGCCGGCACCGCCTGGAAATCCGGCAAGGACAAAGGCTCGACCGGACGACCGGTGGCGTTGCTGGTGCATTTTTTGATTAATAGAGCAGAGGCTAGGGGCTAGGGACGAGAGGCTAGAGGTGAGTGTCCGGCTTAGCCGGAATGTTTGTACACCGCGCTTGCGCGGCACACCCCTCTCGCCCCTTGCCTCTCGCCTCTTAAAACATGACCCAAATCGACTTCTACACCCACGCCGCCGACAAATACCACACCGCCTGTGTGCTCTGCGCCAAGGCCGTAGAGCGCGGGTTACGGGTTATGGTCTATACCCCCGACGCCGCAACCACTGAGAAAATGGACAAGCTGCTGTGGAGCACGCCCGCTGTCAGCTTCATTCCCCATTGCCGCGCCTCGGATAGCCTTGCGCCGGTCACGCCGGTCATTGTTGACCACAATACCGATGCACTGACACACGACGACATCCTGCTCAATCTTCACACCGAACAGCCCCTGTTCTTCAGCCGCTTCCACCGCCTGATCGAGATCGTCGGCACGGATGAAAGCGATGCGGCAGCAGCTCGTGAACGCTTTCGCTTCTACCGCGATCGCGGCTATGAAATAAAAACCCATGACATTGGAAACAAGGCCTGATAAATGGATCCAGCCAACGGCGAGCCAGACGTCCTCGGAAAAATTGATGCCCTGCTCACCCGGCATCGCACCGGCGCACCCACACAGCAAGATCTTGCATCAGCCGAGGCACAGTCTGCCCGGGCGACTATTCCAGTCCTGACAGAAATCATTACCGATGACAGTACTATTCCGGTTTTGACTGAAGCCGTGTCTGCTGCGGAAGCAAAAGAAGCCGCAACCGCCGGTATCGAGCCAGTTCGCACAGCCGGCCCGATCGAGGACATCTCTCATGACGAGGCAGCCCTGCACCAAATTGAAGAATTCATGGTGCAGGAACTGGAAAATCGCATTGCGCTGGAATTCACCACCACCCTGGATCGCGCCCTGAATGAGTTGCTCGAGCATTCACGCGAACATATCCGGCTTGCCGTGCGTGTAGCGCTCAAGCAACGACCCGGCTCACCCGACGAAGGTCCGGATCAGCACTGAGCACCGGTCCGCCTCAACGGGGAAAACAGGTATAATTGCCGCCTTCCCGTTACTCCAAGAAATTCCAAACCATGGAACTCGCCAAAAGTTTTGAACCCGCTGCCATCGAGGCGCACTGGTACCCGCTGTGGGAATCCCGCGGCTATTTCAAACCTGCCTCCGAGGCCGACAAGCCCGCCTACTGCATCATGCTGCCGCCGCCCAACGTCACCGGCACGCTGCACATGGGCCACGCCTTCCAGGATACCCTGATGGACACCCTGGTTCGCTACCACCGGATGAAGGGCGAGAATACCCTGTGGCAACCGGGCACCGATCACGCCGGCATCGCCACCCAGATTGTGGTGGAGCGCCAACTGGATGCGAAAGGCATATCGCGCCACGATCTCGGCCGCGAAGAGTTTCTTAAACGAGTATGGGCATGGAAGGAAGAATCAGGCTCCACCATCACCCGCCAGATGCGCCGCCTCGGCGCCTCCTGCGACTGGTCGCGCGAGCGCTTCACCATGGACGAAGGCTTGTCGAAGGCCGTCACCGAGGTCTTCGTCACCCTCCATAGCCAAGGCCTGATCTACCGCGGTAAACGTCTGGTCAACTGGGATCCGGTACTGCTGACCGCAGTGTCCGACCTGGAAGTGGTTGCTGAAGAAGAAGACGGCTTCATGTGGCATATTCGCTACCCGGTCGAGGGCAGCGACGAAGCGCTGGTCGTCGCCACCACCCGCCCGGAGACCCTGCTCGGCGACATGGCGGTGGCCGTTCATCCCGATGACGAGCGCTACAAGCACCTGGTCGGCAAGCATGTGCGCCTGCCGCTGTGCGAAAGAACCATACCGATTATCGCCGACGATTATGTCGATCCGGCCTTTGGCACCGGCTGCGTCAAGATCACCCCGGCACACGACTTCAACGATTACCAGGTGGGCCTGCGTCACCATCTCGAGCCGCTCAGCATCCTCACCCTGGACGCCAAAATCAACGATCTGGCTCCGTCCGAATATCAGGGCATGGACCGCTACGAGGCGCGCAAGAAGATCATTGCCGATCTCGAAGCCCAGAGTCTGCTGGTTGAAACCAAGCCGCACAAGCTGATGGTGCCGCGCGGCGACCGCACACATACCGTCATCGAACCCATGCTTACCGACCAGTGGTATGTGGCGATGGAGGGTCTCGCCAAACGTGGCCTGGAAGTAGTCGCCAACGGCGAGGTGAAGTTCGTGCCGGAAAACTGGGCTCACACCTACAACCAATGGCTGGAAAATATCCAGGACTGGTGCATCTCGCGCCAACTGTGGTGGGGCCACCGCATCCCGGCATGGTACGACGAGGATGGCAATATCCATGTAGCACGTAATCTGGAAGAGGCGCAGAAGCAGGCCGGTCTGGACAAAACACTCCGCCAGGACGAAGACGTGCTCGACACCTGGTTCTCCTCCGCATTATGGCCATTCTCGACCCTGGGCTGGCCGGACAAAACGTCGGAACTCGCTACCTTCCTGCCCTCCAGCGTGCTGGTAACGGGCTTCGACATCATCTTCTTCTGGGTCGCCCGGATGGTCATGATGTCCGAGCACTTCACCGGCCAGGTGCCATTCAAGGAAGTCTACGTGCACGGCCTGGTACGCGACATCCACGGCAACAAGATGAGCAAGTCCAAGGGCAACGTGATCGACCCAATAGACCTGATTGATGGCATCGCCCTGGAAGCGTTGGTCGCAAAGCGCCAAACCGGCCTGATGAACCCGAAGCAGGCGGAATCTATCGCCAAACAGACGCGCAAGGACTATCCCGACGGCTTTCCCGCCTTCGGCACCGACGCGATCCGCTTCACCTTCGCCAGCCTCGCCAGCCACGGACGCGACATCAAGTTCGACCTGCAGCGCTGCGATGGCTACCGCAACTTCTGCAACAAGCTGTGGAACGCCACCCGTTTCGTGCTGATGAACACCGAAGGCAAGGATTGCGGCCAGGACGAGACCCTGCCGCTGGAATTCTCGGACGTGGACAAATGGATCATCAGCCGCCTGCAACAGGCCGAGAAGGAAGTGGCGGAGGCTTTCGACACCTACCGCTTCGACATGGCCGCACGCGCCATCTACGAATTCGTCTGGGACGAATACTGCGACTGGTACGTGGAACTGGCCAAAGTGCAACTCTCCCCTCTCCCGCAAACGGGAGAGGGGCCGGGGGAGAGGGTGGAAGCCCAGCAGCGCGCCACACGTCGCACCCTGGTGCGAGTGCTGGAAACCACGCTGCGCCTCGCACACCCGATCATTCCCTTCATCACCGAAGAGCTATGGCAGAAAGTTGCCCCGCTGGCGGGAAAGAGTGGCGAGAGCATCATGCTGCAACCCTACCCCGATGCTGACCAAAGCCGGGTCGATACCGCCGCTGCCGGACGCGTCGCACTGCTCAAGGAAATCATCAATGCCTGCCGTACCCTGCGTGGCGAGATGAATCTCTCCCCGGCGCTCAAGGTTCCTCTGATCGCACTGGGCGATATTTCCACCTTGGTACCCTACATCCAGGCACTGGCGAGGATTTCCGAAGTGGCTATCGTGCAGGGTGAACTGCCGGCAGCTGATGCCCCCATAGCCGTTGTCGGCGACATCCGCCTGATGCTCAAGATTGAAGTGGACAAGGAAGCCGAGCAGGCCCGTCTAGCCAAGGAAATTACCCGGATCGAAGGGGAAATTACCAAGGCGCAAGCCAAACTCGGCAACGAGAGCTTCGTCGCCCGAGCCCCGGCTGCCGTTGTTGCACAGGAAAAAGAGAGAATGGAGAACTTCGGCGCCACACTGGAAAAGCTCAAGGCACAACTCGCCAAACTCGGGTAGCAAACTGCGACGCTCCCCTCTCCCGCTTGCGGGAGAGGGGAGTAAAGCATCCCCGCCAGGCGCACCAAACAAAAACCCCGCCGAAGCGGGGTTAATTTTTCTTATTGAGCCATTTCCGGCTTATTGTTGATTTTATTCCTTACCCCCAGCAGCCGCTACCATGGACTTCTTGATCGCTTCGGGAGACTCCATGATCTTCATGAAGCTGTTTGCCCCGGACATTTTCAGGTCGGGGAAATTAAGCGCGATACGAAAGCGGGCATACAGTGCAATCACCTTGTTGCCGGTAACCAGCATTTCATGAGGTAGATGCGCAGAGCTCTTGGGATCGTTGGAATCAATCATGCTCATGATGTACTTGTCGTCCATGAACTTGTCGCCACCCTTCATAGCCACACCGAACACGGATTCTTTCTTGCCGGTGACATCGACGCGGTAAACCTTGGTACAACCACCCTTTCCGGCTGCCAGATTGGCCTCGACCGCCTTCACAGCTTCCTCGTAGCTGCCGTATTCAGCCAGGGTAACAGGCTCGTCGAAATACTCCATGCCGAACATGTAGTGATATTTGCGCAGTTTCTTCTCGGTCAGGCCCTTGGCTCCGAACTCTTCCACATTGCCTAGGGCTGCCTTCAGCTTTTCCGTTGTCTGCGGCAGGTCACCCGCCATGCGATAACCATTGGCCATGTAAGCAGGGGTGGTGTAGGAAACCTGCACATCATTCCCCACCTTGGTCACGGAAACCCGCTGAGCCGCACCAAAACCACCATTCTCGGATTTCGCCGCCGTGGTCTTCATCTCGTCATTGGTCACCACGATGATCGTGGTTTCGGGATAGGGTGAGTAGCTTCCGGCGATGGTAAAACCGTTAGCCTGCAATGCCGTTTTTGCTGCTGCCGCCTTTTCCGCCACGGTGCCTGGCCCTTTAGAACCCAGTGTGAAGGGTTTGAGCGCATCGGCCGCCAGGGCAGACCCGACGCTCAGACCCAAGGTCAGAGTGGTTAGCAACAAATTTTTCAATAAGCGATTCATGCTGTCTCCATAATCATTTTTTAATTTTAAATAAAAAGGGCTGGAAGCGATTTCTCACCTCCAGCCCAGTTTTTCTTACATCACGAAGGCACTCTGGGTAATGGCCAGATTAGAATTTCATGCCGTAAGCGATGCCCAGAGAATCCTGGTGCATCTTGATCTTATCGACACCAGAAGATGCAGGCGCCGTCCAGGTACTAAACAAGGTTTCGCCAGATACGCTGTTTTCCTGAGCATGCATGTAGGACATGGTAATTTCGGCATCACGCCCCAAAGCGTAGGTAAAGCCTAATGTGTAGTGATCCGTCACTACGCCCGGAGCGAGGATATTGAAGGTCACATCACGTGACGTGATCGGGTTGTCGCTATGGCTATAACCAGCACGCAAGGTCAGCTTTTCATTGTAGGCGTGTTCGATACCCAACTTCAGCACCTCAACATCACCCCAGCCGAAACCACGGCCATCGTTCCCGCCCAACGTGCCAGCAATCGTTGCCCCTCCATTTGTACTGGGATTGGCAATCGCCTTCACACCACTATAGTTAATCCGCTGGTAGTCGAGAGCAACCGTGGTTGATGGAATAGGCTTGATCGCGATTCCCACGTTCCAATTTTCCGGCATATCAAAATCACCCTGCTCGGCAAACAAATCCTTATATTTACTGAATGAACTCATCATGATTTTGCTTGAGTATGCGGCACCCACCGTCACCATGCCGTTCAGCTTACCCATATAACCCAAACGAACACCGTAACCCAGTGCATTGTCGTAGCCCGCGTTGGTCAGGAATGCGCCGTGTGTAACAGCAGAATTGGACGTATAGGCCGTAAACCCCTGCAAACCATCTGCCTTGAAGCGCTGATACCCGATCAAGGGCGAAATCCCAACAGAATGCTGTTCAGTAAGCTTGTACGCAAAGGTTGGTGCGATCACCAGTTGCAACAAATCCACACCCAGCTTGCCATTACCGCAAAGTGCATTGTTGCTGGAATTTGCATTAACCAGGCCACCCATATTCTGGAAATTATTACACATAGGGCCAGTATTAGCGCCAGTTGGAACTGGGTTGACAATCTCACCGCCAGGATAATCGGTATTCATACCGCCATTACCGTAAACAGTGACGCCAAACGACATTTTGTCGCCCATCATCATGTTGAAGCCGAATTCCGGGACCACAAAATCATTACTGCCACTGTTCGAAGTAAAATCTATACCAGTAGCCGAACCCGTACGCTCTGCGCTACGAATCGGCCTGAACCAATCTACGCCGACATCCAGACGATCACCGGCAAACACCATGCTGGCCGGGTTATTCGCGCCACCGAAAGCGTCTTCCGCCATCGCGGTTGCAGCGCCAGCCATACCCTTGGCTTTCATGCCGTAGCCATGGGAAAAATAACCGTTGGTTGCAGAAGCAATTCCTGGCATTGCCAGACCCGCAACAGCCAAAACGCCTACCAGTGCTTTTAATTTCATCTTGTGTGCCCTCCGTTGATCAATTCGTAAATTCTCTATGCCAAGTCAGATGGATTCTTTGACCTGATAACCAATCCAGACCTTTCGCTAGCCATGATCGAAATATGTCACAAACTGTTACAGGCCTCAAATGCTTTTTGTGTTTTAGGCGTATTAGCGGTTTCTAATTAACAATTTAATCAATCAAAACAGTTTACTAAGTGAAATCTGCTTTGTTGCGTTTTCGCAACAAAGCAGATTATTCCCGAAATATTTTCCCTTTTTCCCATGCACCCGAAGCTGAGTGATTTCAATATGTTCCGTATTCAACTTAAACGAGCATGACAGTATGCCAGCCGAAAAGTAAAAAGGGCAGACGATATCGCCTGCCCTTTTTTGACTACTTCAGTTCAACCTGCTGCACGCATTAAATGTACAAGCAGATATCGGTATCTCCAGCAAACTCGAAGAACGACGCTGCACCAACAAAATCAACACCGTCGATAAATTGGTTATGATCGAAACCAAACAGCTCCACCGTCATCTGGCATGCAAGAAACTTCACCTCGGCTTCGATGCAAAGATCACGCAATTCATTGATCGTGGCAACCCCACAGTTTTTGATGGTCATCTTCATCAACGTAGTTGCGAGCACTTCATAGCCGGGAACGTTCGCCTGAACGATATTGGGAATATTCCAGTTGATATCCTTGAACCACTTCGGTCCGAATGGCATCTTCATCGGCATGCCCGGGTTACCCAGCGGGCTAACCTTCAGGCCGCTCGTATCCTTGCGAAGAAGTTGCAAACCGTAGAAAGTACAAAACACCTGTACATCATAACCCAGGGCGGCGGCCGTAGATGCCAGAATGAGAGGTGGATAAGCCCAGTCCAGCGTACCTTTGGTCGCGATGATCGCCATTTTTTTCGACATGTTTTGTTGCCTCCAGGTTGTAGATAATTATTATTTGTTGAAACTATTTTTTATTATTTCTTCTTCATGAAGAACTGATATTTGCCGCCTGCTTCGGCAGAAGACAGCAACTCGTTGCCGGTCTGCTTGGCGAAGGCCTGCATATCCTTGACGGAACCCGGGTCGGTGGCAATCACTTTCAGCACCTGACCGGCAGCCAATTCGGCGAGAGCTTTTTTGGTGCGCAGGATGGGCAGTGGGCAGTTCAGGCCGCTGGCGTCTAGTTCTTTATCGAAATTCATGTTTTTCAGTCTCCTTGAGGTGTGGGGTTTAGATGTAAAAAAGAGATTTTATAATATAGATAAGGGTAAATTGCAACAGCCGCGATTATCCGCTGATAAAAATCAAGCCACCTTGGCCAGCGCCAGACCGGACTGCGCCCAGGCGATAATGCCGCCCTGCAGATTGTAAACATTGTCGTGCCCCCTGGCAGCCATGAAGGCGCAGGCCTGCGCCGAACGCGCGCCGGAACGGCAATAAAAGATGGTATGAACTTCCTTGTCGAGTTCGTCGGCCTTGATCGGCAACAAGTGCAAAGGCAGGTGTAACGCACCCTCGATCACGCCGTAAATAACTTCGTTATCACCGCGCACATCCACCAGGGCGAGGTTTTTTTTCTCGCTCAACAGGGAGTGCAGCCCGGCTACATCTATTTCCTTGATGCCAAACATATTGGACCCAAACATATCGATGTTCCTTCAGCAGCAAAATCAGAGTTCGCTAATATACCAAAAACCGGCCAATCCACAATGCTTTTTTATGTGTGGGCAATTTTAGTTATGCTCAACCCATCTTAAGCAACAGACTACGCAACCGTTCCACAAGTTCCAGAGCGCGCACCCGACACCCACCCCGATTAGTTGTTATTCCTCCGCCACCCAGTGGCCCGACTTTCCGCCCTGCTTCTCCAGCAGGCGAATCCCATCTATACGCATGCCACGATCCACCGCCTTGCACATATCGTAAATTGTCAGCAAACCGACGCTCGCTGCTGTCAGCGCCTCCATCTCGACGCCGGTGCGCCCCAGAGTTTCCGCTATGACGACACATTCAATTGCCGCATTGGATTCGTCCACGTTGAACTCCACGCCAACCTTGGTAAGCGCGAGCGGATGGCATAAGGGAATCAATTCGGGGGTACGCTTCGAAGCCTGGATCGCGGCGATGCGGGCGACGCCGAGGACATCGCCCTTTTTGGCTCCGCCCTCCAGAATCAGTTTCAGCGTAGCGGGCTGCATGGTAATTTTACCGGCAGCGCGGGCGATGCGGCGAGTTTCCGACTTTTCCGCCACGCCCACCATATGCGCCTGTCCAGCTTCGTCAAAATGGGTAAATCCGCTCATATTTGGCACCTGAATACTGAACTTATATTTTAAAGCGATTATCATAGCACCATGAATTTACGCCACCTAGCCCCACTCATCCCGTTGCTGGCCATGCTGGCCATGCCGGGCGTGTTGGCCGATGGCCTGCCCGATCTGGGCGAGGCATCGCAAAGCGGATTCTCCCCGCAAACCGAGCGCCGTATCGGCGAGGCCATCATGGTTGATGTTCGCCATGACCGAAGCCTGGTAGATGACACCGAACTGACCGACTATCTCAACAATCTGGGCTATCGACTGGTGGCCTCCAGTGCTGAAAATCGCCAGGATTTTGAATTTTTCGTGCTTCGCGACAGCACCCTGAACGCCTTTGCCCTGCCCGGCGGGTTTATCGGCGTGCACACCGGACTGATACTCGCGGCACAGAACGAATCCGAACTCGCTGCCGTGCTCGGCCATGAAATCGCCCACGTCACACAGCGGCACCTGGCCCGCATCATCGCCAAGCAGGAACAAAGCGCGATCACCTCGCTCGCCGCCCTGGCGGTAGCGATTCTGGCGGCGCGTTCCAATCCTCAGGTTGCCAATGCTGCCATGGCGACGGCGCAGGCGACTTCCATCCAGACCCAGCTTGACTTCACCCGCGAGCACGAGCGCGAGGCCGACCGTATTGGCATCCAGACACTAACCCAGGCCGGATTCGACCCGCGCGCCGCAGTTTCTTTCTTCGAGCGGCTGCAAAAATTCAGCCGCCTGTACGAAAATAATGCACCGGAATATCTGCGCACTCACCCGATCACCAGCGACCGCATTGCCGACTTGCAGAACCGCCTGGAAAACAAGCCCTATCTCCAGGTTCCGGGCAGCCTTGAATTCCATCTGGTGCGCGCCAAGCTGCGGGCCGACGAAGGAACGCCGCAGCAAGCAATCGCGCACTTCGAGGAAGCGCTGCACGAAAAGAAATACAGCAGCGAAGCGGCCAGCCGCTACGGCCTGGCCGCTGCCCTGCTACGTGCCAAGGAGACCACGCGCGCCGAGCAGGAACTGGCACAATTGCGCAAAGTCACTGCGCCCAACGCCATCATCGAAAACCTGGGGGCCATGATCAAGACTGCCGCCGGCCCGCAAGATGCCGCCCTCTCCCAATACCAGGCAGCCCTGAAAAGCTTCCCCAATCACCGTGCACTGGTTTATGGGTATGCCGAATCTCTGCTGCAGAACCGCCGTAGTGGTGATGCGCTGAAACTGGTCGGCGAACGGCTGCGCCGCTTTCCCAATGATGGCCGGCTCCACGAACTGCTGGCGCAAAGCTACGCCATGCAGGGCAAGATGCTGCTCTCCCACCAGGCACAGGCCGAAGCCTACACTCGCCGGGGCAATCTGGTCGCCGCCATCGAACAGTTGCAGCTCGGCTTGAAGGCAGGCGACGGCGATTTCTACCAACTGTCTATTGCAGAGGCACGGCTCAAGGCATTGCGCGCCGAACATGCCGAGATCACCAAGAAACCTTAATGCGGTGAGGGGTGAGCGGTGAGGGACAAAACCGGAGCGGCGCCGCTTTTGACTTTTCTCTTAACCCCTCACTCCTCACCCCTCACCCCTCACCATTTTTTTCACGGGCACTTGAAAAATTCACCGGCAGCGTCAAAATGATTAACGTATGCTTAAGGAAAGCGAATGGGTAGCAAGCGTCAAGAAACTCCGGTACTGGAAACGGTAAAAAGCAGGCAGAAGTCCCCGCCGCTGTTCAACGTGATATTGCTGAACGATGACTTCACTCCGATGGAGTTTGTCGTCGAGGTACTACAGCAATATTTTTCCAAGACCTACGAACAAGCGACGGAAATCATGCTCAAAGTACATACTGAGGGCGTTGGCCTATGTGGGATATACCCCAAGGACATCGCCGCAACCAAGGTCGAACAGGTCATCGCATTCGCCCGGCAGCATCAACATCCGCTGCAATGCGTGATGGAGGAAAATTGAAATGATCGCACAGGAACTTGAAGTCTCGCTGCACATGGCGTTCATGGAAGCGCGCCAGAAGCGTCATGAGTTCATCACCGTGGAGCATCTGCTGCTGGCCATGCTGGACAATCCCAGCGCTGCCAAGGTGCTGCGCGCCTGTGCCGCCGATATTGACGAGCTGCGCAAAACCCTCGCCGACTTCGTCACCACTCAGACTCCCACCATAGCCGGCTCGGGCGAAGTGGACACGCAGCCCACCCTGGGCTTCCAGCGCGTGATCCAGCGCGCCATCCTGCACGTTCAGTCCTCCGGCAAGAAAGAAGTCACCGGCGCCAATGTGCTGGTTGCGATTTTCGGCGAGAAAGATTCCCATGCGGTGTACTTTCTCAGCCAGCAAGGCGTTTCCCGCTTCGACATCGTGAACTACATCTCGCATGGCATCAGCAAGGTGGCGGAAGGCACGGCGGCGCGACCCGAGACAGAGCAGGAGGCAGAGCAGGAAAGCGCGCCCGCCGGTGCGCTGGACAACTTTACACTGAACCTCAACACCCAGGCTCTGGCCGGCAAGATCGACCCGCTCATCGGGCGCGAACTCGAACTGGAGCGGACCATTCAAACCCTGTGCCGCCGTCGCAAGAACAACCCGCTGCTGGTTGGCGAAGCGGGCGTCGGCAAGACGGCCATCGCCGAGGGACTGGCGCGTCGCATCGTCGAGGGCGAGGTGCCCGAAGTGCTGGCCGAAAGCACGGTCTACTCGCTCGACATGGGCGCGCTGCTGGCTGGCACCAAGTACCGTGGCGATTTCGAACAACGCCTCAAGGCGGTACTCAAGCAGCTCAATGATGACCCGCACGCCATCCTGTTCATTGACGAGATCCACACCCTGATTGGTGCCGGTGCCGCTTCCGGCGGCACGCTCGACGCTTCCAACTTGTTGAAGCCTGCCCTGAGTTCCGGGCAGCTGCGCTGCATCGGCGCCACCACTTACAACGAGTATCGCGGCATCTTTGAAAAAGATCATGCCTTGTCACGGCGCTTCCAGAAGATCGACGTGCCCGAGCCGAGCGTGGAGGAAACTGTGGCCATACTGCGCGGACTGAAATCTCGCTTCGAGGCCCACCACGGCGTCAAGTACACGGCTGCGGCCCTGACCACGGCGGCGGAACTGTCTGCGCGCTACATCAACGATCGCCACCTGCCCGACAAAGCCATCGATGTGATCGACGAAGCCGGTGCTGCGCAGCGCATCCAGCCGAAATCGAAGCAGAAAAAGACCATCACAAACAAGGAGATCGAGGAAATCATCGCCAAGATCGCGCGTATCCCGCCAAAGAACATCTCCAGCGACGACCGCAGCGCCCTCAAGACCCTCGACCGTGACCTCAAGTCCGTGGTATTCGGCCAGGACAAGTCGATCGATACGCTCGCCTCGGCGATCAAGATGGCGCGTTCCGGACTCGGCAATCCGCAAAAACCGATCGGCTCCTTCCTGTTTTCCGGCCCGACCGGCGTCGGCAAAACCGAAGTGGCACGGCAACTGGCCTACACTTTGGGCATCGAACTGATCCGCTTCGACATGTCCGAATACATGGAACGGCACGCGGTATCTCGCCTGATCGGCGCGCCTCCCGGCTATGTCGGTTTCGAACAGGGCGGACTGCTGACCGAGCAGATCACCAAACACCCTTATGCAGTGCTGCTGCTCGACGAAATCGAGAAAGCCCACCCCGATATCTTCAACATCCTGCTGCAGGTGATGGACCACGGCACGCTCACCGACAACAATGGCCGCAAGGCGGACTTCCGCAACGTGATCATCATCATGACCACCAACGCCGGCGCCGAATCGTTGACCAAGAGCAACATCGGCTTCACCACTGCACGGCAGCAGGGCGATGAAATGGCGGAGATCAAACGGCTATTCAGCCCGGAATTCCGGAACCGCCTGGACGGCACCATTTCCTTTGCGCCGCTCAGCCGCGAAGTCATCCTGCGCGTGGTGGACAAGTTCCTGATGCAGTTGGAAGAACAGCTCCACGAGAAAAAAGTGGAGGTTGCATTTACCGATGCCCTGAAGGATCATCTGGCCAAGCATGGCTTCGACCCGGCAATGGGCGCACGACCCATGGCGCGGCTGATTCAGGACACCATCCGCAAGGCGTTGGCGGATGAACTGCTGTTTGGCCGACTGGCCCATGGCGGCAAGGTGATAGTGGATATCGACGAGCAGGAGAATGTCCATCTCGAATTTGCCGAGAACAGTGAAAAGGCCGTCAGCGTTTAAATCTAACTGCAACAATGCAATAAGGCGCAGGACTCAAAAAGTCCTGCGCCTTATTTTTAGTCCAAGCCTGATCAGCTGATTTACTTTTTTTCTTCTACCTTGCAAGTGCTCATGCCGAACATGCTATAGGCTGGGCACCAGTTCATCACCCCGGTGGCCAATGGCACGATGCCGATCAGACCCCACAGCCACAAGCCATCTTCGCTCTGAAGAATGAACACCAAGGCCAACAGCACTATACCGGCCACAATGCGAAACGCCCTGTCAACACCACCCACGTTTGCTTTCATATTCTCCCCCAGTTGATATTTAAAAACATTACCGACCAAGCACTGCCCAATAATAATAGCCTATTTACTTCTCCACGGGGTGCAGCCCATAGCGATTCAGTTTACGGTACAACGTACGCTCGCTGATGCCAAGAATATCCGCCACCGTGCGCCGATGGCCGCCGTGATGTGCCAGCAGTTCGCAAATATGGCGGATTTCCATTTCCTCAATGGAAAGGGTGGAAGGAGTGACCGCTATAGGGGGAAGAACCGGACTGTTCACAGATATCCCAAACCGCGTCGCTGCTTGCGCCTTACCCCCGCTCATTGTGTCAAATTGAATATGTTTGGCATGGATGATCCCGTTGCCGGACAAAGCCACCGCCTTCTGCAGAACGTTACGCAGTTCGCGCACATTGCCGGGATAATCATGGCTCATCAGCCGTGAAATAGCATCTGCAGCAAGTCTCGGAACATGCTTTCCCGTCCCGCTGATACGGGAAAGCAACGCATCAGCCAGCGCGGGGATATCCATCCGACGCTCGCGCAGCGAAGGAAGCATCACGTCGATGCCGGCGATGCGATAATACAAATCTTCGCGAAACTGCCCCTGATCCACCCGCTCCAGCAAATTTCGGTTGGTGGCGGAAACCACCCGCACATCCGCCGTCAAGTTTGCCGTCCCCCCCACCCGGCGGTATTCCCCTGTTTCCAGAACTCGCAGCAGTTTGGGTTGCATGGAAAGAGGGATTTCCCCGATTTCATCAAGAAACAGCGTGCCTCCATCCGCCAGCTCGAACAAACCCTGCTTGCGTCCGACACAGCCCGTAAACGCGCCACGCTCGTGGCCAAAGAATTCGCTCTCGAACATCGATTCGGCAATAGCAGCGCAATTGACCGAGACATACGGGCGGCCACCCCGGGTCGAATGCTTGTGCACGAATTCCGCCGCCAATTCCTTACCGACGCCACTTTCCCCGTACAGCAGGATCGGCGCATCCGACTCGGCCACACGCCCCAACTTGTCTGCACATTCCAGAAAGGCGGGCGAATGGCCGATCATGCGCATCTCGTCGCAGTCCAGCTCTTCTGAAGACCCCAACGGCACGATGGCCTCGCCCAGGTAAAGGCACCCGTTCCGCCCGTGGATCGGATACCCCTTGAGGCGCACCCGCTCGGCACGATTATCATTGTCGTAATGAATATGCAGGACCTGGCAAGCCTCACCGGTTTCAAACACCTTCTGGTGTGGACAGATCTCGCCGTTTTCGTGACAAGGTACGGATGAATGATGAGAAATTTCGTGACACAAGCGACCCACGATCTTATCCGGGCTTATGCCATATACCTGACAATAAGCATGATTTGCAGAAACCACGCGGTAATCCTTATCGATCAGGACGAAGGGGTTTTCCTGAATATTGATCAGGGATTGCAGGTCGAGAGAAAGATCGTTCATTTGGGCACCGCTCCATGACAGATTGTCATGACACAGTATAACCATGCCCAAGCTGCCATGTAAATCAGAATGTTAGATCATGGCCAAGAGATAAAACATTCCTCATGAATGACCATGGCTGACATTTTGGCATGACAGCCTGTCATTACAAATAATTGCCCATATTTAATCCCTTTAAAAAACAACAATGTGTGTCATGGCACGCCAATTGCTAACAGATATACCGAACCTTCATTCAATGGAAAAAACATGGCTGTAAACTGGACACTGCACGAATGCGTAAAAATGGATGCAGCTACTGCCGGCGAAGTCGCCAAGATCGCCTGTGCGTTGAAATCCCTGTCCGCCTATACCAGCCTGGCGATGGAAAGCGAGGATGCGCCGGAAGACCTGCACGTCATCGTGGGCGAAGGACTTGAAGCGATGACCCGGATTTTTGTCTGGTAATTCTGGAATTCACTCCAGGAAAAACCTTCAATACATTTTAAAGGAACTGTCTACATGGCACATATCGTAATTCTCGGAGCAGGCATAGGCGGCATGTCGTGCGCGTACGAAATGCGGGAACAGGTTCGCCCTGAAGACAAGGTCACCGTCATTTCTGACTCTCCGCTATTTCAATTCGTCCCTTCCAACCCCTGGGTTGCCGTCAACTGGCGCACCAAGGAAGATATCACCTTCCCTATCGCGCCCTATCTGGAGCGCAAGGGCATCAACCTGATCGATACCCCGGCGAAGCGGGTGAATCCGGAGAAAAACGAAGTCGAACTGACGAACGGCCAAATCGTCAATTATGATTTCCTCGTCATCGCCACCGGCCCGAAACTGGCCTTTGACGAAGTAGAAGGCATGGGACCGGGCAAGAACTCTCATTCCATCTGCCACGTCGATCACGCGGTGGAAGCCGGCAAAGCGTGGGACCAGTTCATACGAGATCCGGGCCCGATCGTGGTGGGCGCCGCGCAGATGGCTTCCTGCTATGGCCCTGCCTATGAATTCGCCATGATCATGGACACCGACTTGCGCAAGCGCAAGCTCCGCGACAAGGTGCCGATGACCTTCGTCACCGCCGAACCCTACATCGGCCACCTCGGCCTGGGTGGCGTGGGGGACTCCAAGGGGCTGATGGAATCCGCCATGCGCGACCGTCATATCAAGTGGATTTGCAATGCCAAGGTCACCAAAATCGAGCCCGGCAAGATGTTCGTCACCGAACTGGACGACATGGGCAACGTCAAGAAAGAACACGAACTGCCCTTCAAGCACTCGATGATGCTGCCCGCCTTCAAGGGCGTGGATGCCGTAATCGGGATCGAAGGACTGGCCAACCCGCGCGGATTCATCCTGATCGATCCCTTCCAGCGCAACCCGAAATACAACAACATCTACGCGATCGGCGTATGTGTCGCCATTCCGCCGGTAGAAGCCACCCCGGTGCCGACCGGCGCGCCCAAGACCGGCTACATGATCGAAACCATGGTCACTGCCACGGCGCACAACATCCGCGCCGTACTCGACGGCAAGGAACCAGATTTCAAGGCCACCTGGAACGCCATCTGCCTAGCCGACTTCGGCGACACCGGCGCCGCCTTCGTGGCGCTGCCGCAAATCCCGCCGCGAAACGTCAACTGGTTCAAGGAAGGGAAATGGGTGCACCTGGCCAAGATCGCCTTCGAAAAATACTTCATCCGCAAGATGAAAAAAGGCACCACCGAACCGATTTACGAGAAATATGTGCTCGGCGTGCTCGGCATCAAGAAGAAAAAATAAAGCATTACCTTTTTTGTTGTGCCTCCGTTTAAGGGCGGCTTCGGCCGCCCTCTTTTTTCAAGGAGAACAAAATGGCTGTCCAATGGAAACTTAAAGATGGAATCAATCTGGATGATGCGACTGCCTGCGATGTCGCCAAAATCGCCTGTGCGCTGAAATCCCTGTCAATTTATTCCCGCCTTGCGATGGAAAGCGAGGATGCGCCGGAAGACCTGCAGACCATCGTAGACGAGGGACTGGAGGCGATGACCCGTATCTTCGTCTGGTAATCCATCATTATAAACTCTGAAAACAAAGCATTAACCCCAAGGAACCCGTGCATATGGCACATATCGTGATTCTCGGCGCAGGCACCGGCGGCATGACTTGCGCATATGAAATGCGGGAAAAGATCCGACCTTGGGACAAAGTCACCGTCATCTCGGATTCACCCAATTTCCACTTTGTCCCCTCCAACCCGTGGGTCGCGGTCAACTGGCGCGCCCGCGAAGACATCGAGATTCCGATCGCACCGTATTTCGAGCGCAACGGCATCGACCTGATCACCACGCCGGCAAAACAGGTACAACCCAAAAAAGACCAGATCGAGCTCGAGAACGGCCAAATTGTCAGTTATGACTTTCTGGTCATCGCCACCGGCCCGAAACCGGCCTTTGACGAAGTAGATGGCATTGGCCCGGGCAAGAACACCCACTCCATTTGCCACGTCGATCACGCGGTAGAAACCGGCAAGGCATGGGACCAGTTCATCCGGGATCCGGGGCCGATTGTCGTTGGTGCTGCGCAGGGCTCTTCCTGCTTCGGTCCTGCCTACGAATTTGCCATGATCATGGAAACCGACCTGCGCAAGCGCAAGATCCGCGATCAGGTGCCGATGACCTTCGTCACCCCGGAACCTTACGTCGGACATCTCGGTCTGGGCGGCGTGGGCGACTCCAGAGGGATGATGGAATCAAGCATGCGCGAGCGCCACATCAAGTGGATTTGCAACGCCAGAATTACCCGGGCCGAACCGGGCAAACTGTTCGTCACAGAGATGAACGACATGGGCACCGTCAAAAAAGAGCATGAACTGCCCTTCAAGCATTCGATGATACTGCCGGCTTTCAGGGGTGTGGACGCGGTATTCGGCATTGACGGCCTGACCGACCAGCGCGGTTTTATCCTAATCGATCCCTACCAGCGTAACCCCGAATACGACAACATCTACGCAGTGGGCGTATGCGTCTCCATTCCGCCGGTGGAATCCACCCCGGTGCCAACCGGTGCGCCCAAGACCGGCTACATGATCGAGAGCATGGTCAGCGCCACCGTGCACAACATCCGCGCCATGCTGGACGGCAACGCACCCGACCACAAAGCCACCTGGAACGCCATCTGCCTGGCCGATTTCGGTGACACCGGTGCCGCCTTCGTGGCACTGCCGCAGATCCCGCCGCGCAACGTCAACTGGTTCAAGGAAGGAAAATGGGTGCACCTGGCCAAGATCGCCTTCGAGAAATATTTTCTGCGGAAAATGAAAAAAGGCACGACAGAGCCAATTTATGAAAAATATGTTCTCAATGTGCTGGGTATCAAGAAACTGAAATAACGACTTCTGAAGTTTTTCTGTGGTGTCTCCGTTTGGGGCGGCTTCGGCCGCCCTCTTTTTTTGTTACGACGAAGAGCCGGCTCTTCAAGAAGGGTTAAGCAGCCTGCCAATAACGGATATAATGGAAGATTGTAAAAACACTTTATTTACCGAGCGCACACCATGCTGAAAGCCTATCGTGACCATGCCGCCGAGCGCACTGCGCTTGGCCTGCCGCCGCTGCCCCTGAACGCAGAACAAACGGCAGCCCTGAGCGAATTATTGAAGAACCCGCCTGCGGGAGAAGAAAGCTTCCTTGTCGACCTGCTGGAAAACCGTACCCCTGCAGGCGTAGACGACGCGGCCAAAGTCAAGGCAGCCTTCCTCGCCGATATCGCCAACGGCAGGGCAAAATCTCCGCTGATCAGCCCGCAACATGCGGTAAGGCTGCTTGGAACCATGCTGGGCGGCTATAACGTGACCGCCCTGATCGAACTCCTGGATACGGATCTCGCCGCCGACGCGACCGAGGCGCTGAAGCGCACCATCCTGATTTTCGATGCTTTCCAGCATGTTGCTGACCGGATGAAGGCTGGCAACGCTCACGCCAAATCCCTGATCCAGTCCTGGGCCGAAGGGGAATGGTTCACCGCCAAACCTGCGCTGGCGGAAACCATCAAAACCGTGGTGTTCAAGGTGCCGGGGGAAACCAACACCGACGACCTTTCGCCCGCCCAGGCTGCCTGGTCTCGCCCCGACATTCCGCTCCACGCGACGGAAATGCTGGTCGCCAAGATGCCGGATGGCCTGGCTACCATCGCCAAGCTGAAAGAAAAGAACCTGCCTATCGCCTACGTTGGCGACGTGGTCGGCACCGGCTCGTCACGCAAATCCGCGATCAACTCGGTACAATGGCACATGGGGGCGGACATTCCCCATATTCCCAACAAGCGCACCGGCGGCATCGTGCTGGGCAGCAAGATCGCGCCGATTTTCTTCAATACCGCCGAAGACTCGGGCGCCTTGCCGATCGAATTTGATGTTTCCACCCTGAATACCGGCGACGTCATCGTCATCCATCCGTACAAGGGCCAGGTCACAGACGAAGCCGGCAAACTCATTGCCAGTTTCACCCTGGCGCCAGTCACGCTGGCGGATGAAGTCCGCGCCGGCGGTCGCATCCCCCTGATCATCGGCCGCGGCCTCACCACCCTGGCACGTACCGCGCTCGGCCTGCCGCCCTCAACCCTGTTCGCCCTGCCCACTCCGGTTGCGGATACCGGCAAAGGCTATACCCTGGCACAAAAAATGGTTGGCCGCGCCTGCGGCGTGGCCGGCGTGCGGCCCGGCACCTACTGTGAGCCGAAGATGGCCACAGTCGGATCGCAGGACACCACTGGCGGCATGACCCGCGACGAACTGAAAGAGATCGCCTGCCTCGGTTTCTCTGCCGACCTGGTGATGCAGAGTTTCTGCCACACCGCGGCCTACCCCAAGCCGATCGACATCAAGCTGCAGCATGCCCTGCCCGAATTCATGTCCAGCCGTGGCGGGGTCAGCCTCAAGGCGGGCGACGGCGTGATCCACTCCTGGCTGAACCGCATGCTGCTGCCCGACACCGTCGGCACCGGCGGCGATTCCCACACCCGCTTCCCGATTGGGATCTCCTTCCCCGCCGGCTCCGGCCTGGTCGCCTTCGCCGCCGCGATGGGCATGATGCCGCTGGATATGCCGGAATCGGTGCTGGTACGCTTCAAGGGGCAGATGCAGCCAGGCATTACCCTGCGCGACCTGGTCAATGCCATTCCCTACGCGGCCATTCAGGAAGGCTCCATGACGGTCGACAAGCAGGGCAAGAAGAACGTGTTCTCCGGTCGCATCCTGGAAATCGAAGGCCTGCCGGACCTGAAGGTAGAACAGGCGTTCGAGCTCTCCGATGCCTCAGCCGAGCGTTCGGCCGCCGCCTGCACGGTGCGCCTCAACAAGGAACCGGTCATCGAGTATCTCAATTCCAACGTCGCCCTGCTCTCCAACATGATAGCGAACGGCTACCAGGATGCTCACACCCTGCAGCGCCGCATCGACGCCATGAAAGCCTGGCTGGCCAAGCCCGAGTTGCTGGCGCCGGATGCCGATGCGGAATACGCCCACATCATCGAGATCGACCTGAACCAGATCAAAGAACCACTGGTGGCCTGCCCCAACGACCCGGACGACATCAAGCCGCTGTCCGCCGTCGCTGGCGACAAAATCGACGAAGTATTCATCGGCAGTTGCATGACCAACATCGGCCATTACCGCGCCGCCTCGAAAATGCTCGAGGATGCCGGGCTGGTCAAGCCGCGCCTGTGGGTGGTGCCGCCGACCCGCATGGACGAAAGCGAACTGCGCGAGGAAGGCGCCTACGGCATTTTCGGCCGCGCCGGGGCGCGTACCGAAATGCCCGGCTGCTCCCTGTGCATGGGCAACCAGGCGCGGGTAGCAGACAACGCCACGGTGTTCTCCACCAGCACGCGCAACTTCGACAACCGGATGGGCAAGGGGGCTCGCGTCTACCTGGGTTCAGCCGAACTGGCAGGAGTTTGCGCGCGGCTTGGGCGCATCCCGACGGTGCAGGAATACCTTGATCTGGTCAACAGCAAGATCACGCCCGAGGCCGACAACATCTACCGTTACCTCAACTTCGACCGGATGGAGGAGTACCGTCCGCACAAGATCATTAAACTGACGCAGGTGTAGACAGAAAATGAAACTGATAATGACCCCGACCAGTCCGTTTGCGCGCAAAGTGCGCATCGTCCTGGCGGAAAAACGCATCGAATACGAACAGGTGATCGACAGCCCATGGGAAGCGGGCACTCACGTGCCCGACTACAACCCGCTCGGCATGGTGCCGGTGCTGGTACTGGACGACAACCAGACCCTGTTTGATTCGCGTGTGATCGTCGAATATCTCGACACGGTCAGCCCGGTATCACAGCTGATTCCCAAGGACAGCCGCCAGCGTCTGGCCGTACGCCGCTGGGAAGCGCTGGCTGACGGCATCTCCGACGCCGCCGCCGCCATTTTTGTCGAGAAGAAACGTCCGCAAGAGCAGCAAAGCCCGGAATGGATCGTGCGCCAGGAGCAGAAGGTGTACCGCGGTCTCGAAGCGATGACAGAAGAACTGGGCGACAAAAACTGGTGCACCGGCGAGTTTTTCAATCTGTCCGACATCGCCGCCGGTTGCGCGTTGGGTTACCTCGACCTGCGCTTTCCCGAGATCGAATGGCGCAAGGATCACCCGGTGCTGGCCCGCCTCGCTGACAAACTGTCACAGCGCCCGTCTTTCAAGGACACCCTGCCGCCTACCGCTTAACCGTAGGAGCGGGCTTGCCCGCGAAATGGCATTATCGCGGGCAAGCCCGCTCCTACTAGAGATTTAGCACTATTGAATTATCCCGCCCCCCAGACACACCTCGCTCTCATACACCACCACCGACTGCCCTGGCGTCACGGCCCATTGTGGCTGGGCGAAATCAATCTCGCAGCTTTCGCTGTCAATATGACTGATGCAGCAAGGCGCATCTGCCTGACGGTAGCGAATCTTGGCGGCATAAACCCAATCCGTATGGGGCGCACACCCTGACACCCAGGACAAATCAGCGGCGACCAGAGCTTTACTGAACAAGGCGGGATGGTCATGCCCCTGCACGACGATCAGCACGTTGCGCGCCATATCCTTGCCGGCGACGAACCACGGCTCGCCCTGCCCGCCGATACCCAGCCCCTGGCGCTGGCCGATGGTATGATAGGCCAACCCCTCGTGCCGCCCCACCACTTTTCCTTCCGGCGTTTCCATGTCGCCCGGTTGCTTCGGCAGGTAGCGCGACAGGAATTCGCGAAACGGGCGCTCACCGATGAAACAAATGCCGGTGCTATCCTTCTTGGCATGAACTGGCAAACCGGCCTCGCGGGCGATGTCGCGCACCTCGCGCTTGTATATCTCACCCAGCGGGAACAGGGTCCGGGACAACTGCGCCTGGTTGAGGCGGTGCAGAAAATAGCTCTGGTCCTTGCTGCCGTCTTCCGCCTTGAGCAGTTCGAACAGCCCAGCCCGCTCCCGCACCCGGGCATAATGGCCGGTGGCGATCTTGTCGGCGCCAAGCGCGATGGCATGATCGAGAAAAGCCTTGAACTTGATTTCGGAGTTGCACAGCACGTCCGGGTTGGGGGTGCGACCGGCCTGGTATTCGCGCAGGAACAGCGCAAACACCCGCTCGCGATATTCCTTGGCAAAATTCACCGCCTCGACCTCGATACCGATTTTGTCGGCCACCGCCAGCACGTCCATGAAATCCTGCTTGGCTGGGCAATAGCCGTCTTCGGTGTCGTCATCCTCCCAGTTCTTCATGAACAGCCCGACGACATCATGCCCCTGCCGCTTCAGCAGCAACGCGGCGACAGCGGAATCCACCCCACCCGACATGCCTACTACCACTCGCTTATTCTTCATTGGGTTCAGCTCCAGCTAGCCATTCTTCCAGCGGCACCACGAATGCCGGTTGTCCGTTGTCGAAAAACCAGGAATCCACCGCAAACTCCCGGCCAGTTTTTTTCTCCGCGATACGCGCCGCCCAGTGATCGTTCACCAGGAGCGGCGCCCTCTTCATTGATTTCAAAGCAAGATGGAATTTAAGCCAGCCCTTACTTTCAAGTAGATTCAAGTAGCTGGTGGTATTGTAAGATTCATCGATGCAATCCATCCGCCCATCCACACCATCATCGTTCACGTTGCGCCCCTTGTCGGCCCAGGTCGGAGCCTGCCGACCCGCAATGACTTCGAACAGTCCGATCACCAGGGAGATCGCCTCGCGTTCCTCGACAGCATCCGTTGCCCGTAGCAACAATCTTCTGGCCGCGCGCAGTTGGTACGTCCGAAGATCAACCCGGGCGGTAATGGCGCAGTCATAGTTGTAGCAGATGCTGACTTCGTCGGCCTGTGCGGCCAGACCGAAACACAACACCAATAAAGCCAGCCACGCCCGCATCAGGAAAAATGGGTAACCAGTTCCAGAGGGTAACGTGTACCGGCCAGATAATCCTCAATGCACTGAAGCACCAGCGGACTGCGGTGACGCTCCGCAGTAGCCCGGATTTCTTCCTGACTCAACCACACCGCGCGCAAAATACCGCTATCCAGCTGTCGATGCGGCTCGTGCCCATGCACGCTCCCGACAAAGGCAAAGCGCAGGTAAGTAATATCCTTGCGGGGGTGATGCCAGCGATAAACGCCCAGCAACCACTCCGGCGTGAAATGATAAGCGGTTTCTTCCAGCGCTTCGCGAGCCGCGCCCTGCGCCAAGGTCTCATCCGCTTCCCAGTGGCCGGCAGGCTGATTGAAGCGTATGCCCTCACCAGTTTCTTCCTCTACCATGAGGAATTTTCCATCTTGCTCGATCACTGCCGCCACGGTGACATTGGGCTTCCAGATCATATGGGTTTCCTGCAAAAAGAGGCGATTTTATCGCTTTTCTGGTTTGATTCAAAACCGGAAGGGCTAAGTGTAGAATTGAACACCACTGAGGGGAATGTCATCTTGAAAAAAGCAGTTGTACTCCTGTCGGGCGGACTGGATTCCGCCACCACTCTCGCCATCGCCCGCAGCGAGGGATACGCCTGCTATTGTCTGAGCCTGGATTACGGTCAGCGCCACAGCTCTGAACTGGAAGCTGCACAACGTGTTGCCGTCGCACTGGGGGCCAGCGAGCAGCGCACGATAAAACTTGATTTGACAGCATTCGGCGGCTCAGCTCTGACCGACGAAAAAATTGCCGTGCCGACGGCACCATCCGCCGGCATCCCCGTTACCTACGTCCCGGCACGCAACACCATCATGCTGTCGCTCGCGCTGGCGTGGGCGGAAGTCTTGGGCAGCCGCGACATCTTCATCGGCGCCAATGCGGTGGACTACTCGGGTTACCCGGATTGCCGCCCTGAATATCTCGAAGCCTTCGAAAAAATGGCCAACCTTGCCACGAAATACGCCGTCGAAGGCAACGCTCTGCGCATTCGCGCCCCCCTGGTCGCACTCTCAAAAGCGGACATTGTCCGACGTGGTATTGCACTGGGCGTGGACTACCGCCTCACCGTTTCCTGTTACCAGGCCGGAGAGGACGGATCAGCCTGCGGAACCTGCGATTCCTGCCGTTTGCGCCGCCAGGGATTTTCCAGCGCCGGCATTACTGACCCCACCCGCTACCGGCTTGAAACGAATAGCTAAATTTAGTACGAACAGACTATGTCTATATATTGTATTTAACTATAGAATCAAACAAGTAAATAACCCGACAAAAGGATAAACAAATGGTCTTTGAAAGCTTTGCGCAAGCTCAATCGTTTTTTCTTTGGGCCACCTTTGGCATCGCCTTGGTCATGGGCGCATTCGTAAACAAAACCAATTTCTGCACCATGGGCGCGGTTTCAGACTGGGTCAACATGGGCGACACAGGTCGCCTCCGTGCCTGGCTATTTGCAATTGCGGTGGCGATGCTGGGCGTAGCGATCCTCGAGGCCAGTGGCCTCGTCAAACTTGCCTCCACTTTCCCTCCTTACCGCGCAAGCCAACTAGTCTGGGCCGAAAACCTGCTGGGCGGACTATTGTTCGGCATCGGCATGACGCTCGCCTCCGGTTGCGGCAACAAAACCCTGATCCGCATCGGCGGCGGCAACCTCAAGTCCATCATGGTCCTGGCCATCATCGCGATCATCGCCTACTACATGATCAATCCATTTCCGGGCTCGGACAAGACGCTGTTTACCGTGCTGTTCTACGACTGGATACGCCCGCTTGCCGTCACCCTGCAAACCAATCAAGATCTGGGCGCAATCGTCGCCGGCAGCGGCAACGCGGCAACTCCACGGATAGCGATCGGTGTCCTGCTTGCACTGGCGCTCATCGGCTTTGCCTTCATATCCGCCGACTTCCGCAGCAACTTCGACAACATCCTGGGCGGCCTGACAGTGGGCTTGGCCGTGCTGGCAGCATGGTACATTACCAGCAACGTGATGGTGAGCGCAGACGGACAGTCCTTCTCCCTGCAAAACTTCGTTGCCGAACAATGGGACATGTACGCCAAACCGGAAGAGCTGAAACCCGCAGACAGCCGGCCACTCTCGACTCAATCCTTCACCTTCATCAACCCCATGGGCCAGACTTTCGGCTACGCGATGGCCGGATTCAAGCTCACTGCGCTGACTTTCGGCGTCATGTCGGTTGCCGGCGTCATCCTCGGATCCTTGCTATGGTCTCTGATCAGCAGAAGCTTCCGCATCGAGTGGTTCGTTTCGGCGAAGGACTTTTTCAATCACTTCGTTGGCGCCATCCTGATGGGTTTCGGCGGCGTACTGGCGATGGGCTGCACCATCGGCCAAGGGGTAACCGGCGTTTCCACTCTCGCGGTCGGCTCCATTATCACCCTGCTGGCCATCATTGCAGGCAGCGCCTCAACAATGAAATATCAGTACTGGAAAATGATGCAGGAAGCTTGATTGTGCAAGGCATTAACAGCACGAGGCCCCGCTGGACGGGGCCTCGTGCTTGACAGAAGACTCATGCCACGGCATAATCGCTGTTTTTCGGGGGTCGTTAGCTCAGCCGGTAGAGCAGCGGACTTTTAATCCGTTGGTCGCCAGTTCGAATCTGGCACGGCCTACCAAGAAATACTTAAGGGCTTGCAGCAATGCAGGCCCTTTTCATTTGGGTGCTCCGCAGTCTAAATCCTCTTTCAGCATTGGGTAATAAGCCATGAAATGGGTCTTCAGAACTTTCTTTCGCAGCCTGAGAGTCGTCATCGGCCCTTTCATTCTGCTTTGGGAGATCGCGACCACGCCGAAGGGCATTGTTCGCCAACCCGAAAAGCAGCGCCAGATCGACCTGCAATGCCACGGGCTGATCCTCTATCAATTCAGGACTTGCCCCTTCTGTATCAAAGTGCGGAGGGAGATGCGTCGCTTGTCGCTGAACATCGAACTACGTGATGCGCAAAAAGATCAACAGAATCGCGAAGAGTTATTGCAGGGCGGGGGGCAGATCAAGGTGCCTTGCCTGAAAATTACGGATGAACAGGGCAATAGCCAGTGGATGTACGAGTCTTCCGATATCATCCAATATCTGCTCGAGCGCTTTGCCTAACAGCCTGTCGGGCTTAAAGGAAATCGGCTGCAAATCCGCCTGGCCGGTCCATATTTTGCCGCTTTTTTGGTCAATAGAATGACTATTGACCTGCAAAACCAGCAAAATCTGTCCTCGCCCAGCCGAATTTTCGCTTCGATTCTTCAAGCCCGACAGGCTGCTAGCGCCCAGTTAGCCGACCTTATACTGGAGGTGTGATCCAGTTTGGTCAAGATACAACGCAGGTTGCACCAGCGGACCATTTCTCATCAATAGCCCGGTAATTTCGTTGCCGGGCAGCGCCTTGCTGAACAGGAATCCCTGCGCTTCGTTGCAATTGAGTGAATGCAAAAATCTGAGCTGTTCGGTTGTTTCCACACCTTCTGCGATCAGATTCATCTTGAGCCCCTGCGCCATCGCGCAAATCGCGGTCACGATAGAAACATTGTTCGGATCGCCGGGAAGCCCGCGCACAAAAGACTGATCGATCTTGATGGTATCGATAGGGAATTTTTGCAGGTAGCTCAAAGACGAATAACCGGTGCCGAAGTCATCCAGCGCGATCTTTATTCCCATGCTTGCGAGCATCTTAAGTTTTGCAATGATATGCTCGCCATCGTTCAGCAGCGCGCCTTCAGTGACCTCCAGCTCAAGCATCGAACCGTCCATCTGGCACTCCTGCAACAACTGCGAGATGTAATCGCAGAATCCATCTTGTTCTATCTGATGGGAAGAAATATTAACAGCCATTCGCAGCGGCGGCAGACCGGAATTTTTCCACTGCACGGCCTGTTTGCAGGCGGACTTCAGCACAAACTCGCCGATCGACAGAATCAGGCCGGTTTCTTCTGCCAGCGGAATAAATTCCAACGGTGACAGGCTGCCATGAAGAGGCGACGACCACCTCACCAACGCCTCCATGCCGGAAATCCTGCCCGTGCTGACGCTGATCTGAGGCTGGTAAAAAACCCGGAACTCCTGCCTGTCGATCGCTTTCCGCATCTGCATTTCAATCGAGAGCTTTTCGGCAAACGACACATTCATCTTGCCGGAGTAGATCTGGAAACGATTCCTGCCTTTCGCCTTGCTGTCATACATGGCAATGTCAGCGTTCTTGATGAGGGCGTCTATGGATTCCCCGTCCGCAGGGTAGAGCGCGATACCGATACTGATTGAGACATAGAGTTCGTGCCCGTCGATCTGGAATGGGACATCAAACGACTTGATCATTTTCTCCGCCGTTCGTATGGCATCTTCCCGATCATCTATCTGGGGAAGAAGAAGCGTAAACTCGTCCCCACCCTGACGAGCCAGCGTGTCCCCCTCGCGCAAACAGCTCTTGAGCCGCGACGCCACTTTTTTCAGCAGGCTATCGCCGATGACATGGCCCAGCGTGTCGTTGACCACCTTGAAGCGATCCATATCCAGGAACATCACGGCCAGCATTTTCTTGTTACGTTTGGCCTGGGCAATCGCCAGATCCAGGTGATCCTTGAACAACACACGGTTGGCAAGCCCGGTGAGCTGGTCATGATAGGCCTGGTAGCTGATAATCTGTTCAGCCTTCTTTCTTTCGGTGACATCCTTCGCCACCCCATAAGTACCCACATGCCTTGCAGGCTGATCTGTCCGACTTTCCTCGTACATGCCGAAAGAACTGAACTCCAGGGTAAGCAACTTTGACTCGGTATTGTGACGAACCCTGAGTTCCATATTTCGGGAAGCACGATCGCCAACCCTCTTTTCGTTCAGGATATAACAGGCAGATTCCAGATCTTCGAGATAAATCAGAGTCGAATAATGCTGACCGATCAGGCTTTCCTTGCGATAGCCCAGCAACGGCTCCACGCGGTCGTTGAGAAAGGTGAAGCGGCCATTGGCATCCAGCGTATAGATGATGTCCGGCGAGCTGTTCACCATGTAACGATACCAACGCTCCGACTCCCCCAACTGACGGTTCATGGCTTTGTTTTCTTTTTCCAGGCGGCGCTTGATAAGGGTATTCTCGACCTTCAGCAGCATCTCGTCCGGCTCGTAGGGTTTGCGCAGGAAGTCGCAGGCGCCACGGCGCAGGGCGCTAATGGCGGAGTCGATCGAAACATCGCCACTGACGACAATGACGCACGGGTCGAGCTGCTGATCGGTGATGAAGTCCATGACCTGGTGTCCGTCCACATCCGCCATGAAAAGGTCCAGCAGAACGAGGTCAAATTGCTGACTCTGGAGAAGCTCGATAGCCGCACGCCCGCCATCTGCGGTTACGACCGCGAAACCATGAAGGCCAAGCAGGGCGCTCAGGCTGTTGCGCAGATGCAGCTCATCATCTACAACCAATATCAAGGGTTGTTTGGCCAATGCGACACTCATAGTTAAAACTCCATCATTCTGCATCCTCGCCAGCTCCGTATTCCATAACTGTTGGAATACGGAGCGAGCCAAAAGGCGACGAATCACCTATCCATCAACACCACCGTTGCCGTAACGGGTAAAAGTATATGAAAAGCCGTACCCGATATTTCATTGCTCTGGCAGAAGATCCTGCCTTTTAATTCGTCGACCAGGTTCTTCACAATCGACAGGCCCAGGCCCGCGTGCCCTTTCCCCTTGGTGCTGGAAACCGGCTTGAACAGATCCGCCATGATGTGCGCGGGGATTCCGGGTCCATTATCCACGAGCGAAATCTCGACATATTCGTTGCCGTCGCGCATGATGTTTCCGCGCGTGGAAATAATCAGCAGCCCACCTTCCTGCATGGCCTCCACCGCGTTCTTCATGAGGTTGATCAGCACCTGCTTCAATTTGTCCCGGTCGGTCACGATAACGGGCAGCGATGGGTCAAGCTTAGTCTGCACGGCAACATGATGTTGCACAAACAGGGCCTCAAGGAATATCTTGTAAAGATCCTGAATTACGCCGTTGACGCTCAATTCCTCCAGCGGATTGGCATAGGCCTCGGCAGCTTCCGACACTTGCCGGATAATCTTGGCGACACGATCAATTTCTTCCCTGATGATCGCCAAATCTCCTTGGGCCGAGTCTTCCTGCGGCAACTTCATTCCCAACAACTTGATATAGTTTTTTATGATACTGAGTGGATTGTTGGCCTCATGCACCATCTGCCGGGCCTTGGCCCGCGAGGCTGACATCGCTTCGAATTCGATGCGCTGCACCTGCTCGTTGGCCACATGCCATGCGGCCAGTGTCTGAGCGGCCTGCTGGGCGAACATCGAAATCAGCTTGCGCTGCTTTTCCGCCTGCGGCAGCTGAACCCTGGCAAGGCCGAACAACATGGCGCCAACAACGACATCCTGGACAATCAGGGGCTGGCAGTAAAACCCTTCTACCCGCATCAACCGTGCAATCTGGTCGTCCAAAACGGATAAAGCTCCATTCCCCGCTGCGGCGAATGAACTATCGGCTGACCGAGTGAACAGCACATCAGTGACAATGCTGTTTCCCTTCTTCGAGGGGATAACCATCTCATTGACCAGCTCTTGCTGCCAGGCCAGGCTCTTCCCATGAAGCGCGCCAGTTTCTTGGTCGCGAAGGAAAAAAACACTATTCTGAAAGCCAAACAGAATATACAGCGAGCGCTGAATAGCCAGCAGAATGCCATCCAGTGAGGGCGGCGCAGAAGTAACGCCCAGCGCGATCCCGTCAACTAGAGCAATGTCACGCACCTCCAGGGCAAGCTGCATTCTTTTCTGGCGGAATTTGTCCCGATCCGGCTTTTCGGCCGTGGCGCCATCTTCCGCAACACCGGCTCCCGTGTCGATCTCGATATCCAGAGACTGTGCAATCTCGGTGACCAAACCCCTGGCCGTGTCCATCATCCGCCGGGAGTCTTCCAGCGTGATTCCCAACAGCGCGGCCCCATCCGCCAGCCTCTCCTCGTCATCGGGGCTGGCCAGGCTCAAGCTGTTGGCCACATGCGCAATTCTGATCAACGGGTGCGCATCGGCGACCCTTGCTGCCAACACATGGTGATAGAGCACCGCATCCGCCATGAAGGAATTCAAATGCCAGCTGCCCGCCAGCCATGCACCCACTTCGCAATGATTACTGCCGATTTCTTCTGTTTCACGCTGCATGAGCTGGACATCATCCACGACATCGGCGGATAGCGTGGCATACTGTTTGGGAAAGTTGCTCCACAACACCAGTTGGCCTACGTCGAGCAGAAGCCCGGTGAGATACGCCTCCTCCGGATGGGGATAAGCGATTTCCTGGGCGATAAGCTTGGCCAGGGTGGCAGAGGTCAGCGACCGGCCCCAAAAGGATTTCAGGTCGAACTCCGGACTGCTGCTGATATTGCTGAAAACCTGGTAGACCGAAGAGCTGATGGCAATGGTTCTGACCATATCAAGGCCAAGCATGATCAGCTTTTGCTCGAATGTCGTTATATTGTTTGGTTTGCCGAACAGGGCGGAACTGCTCGCGCCGATGACCTTGGAACTGAGCGCGGTATCCTTGTTGATGATTTCCGCAATTGCCCTAAGCGACGTCTCGTTGCGATTGCACGCATCCAGCACCCGCAACAACACGTGCGGCAAGGAGGGAAGGTTCGAGGTCTCCAGACTCTGGATCAATTGTGAGGCGGCAGGTGCCATATGTATGATTTATAAACAAGTCACTAAAGAGTGTATCTAAATTTATACTACATGTCTTTAACCTAGCGCCATAACTTTATTGTATTTTTTAAAATAAACATCGGAGTGTTCCAAAAAACTGACAGTTACGCACGTGCATTAAGCATTGTAGTCGATAGGCGCAGCCTACCCGTTATATTAACCGTCGCCAGCATCAAATACTGAATAGAGAGTCAAAATGGCCGATCCTCAAGCTCTTACCCAACCGAAAATCATCGACCGCCAGGCGCTGAATGACTACCTGGAAGACCTGGCCGACCTCGCCCCAAAAATCGAGCAGGACGTGGCCCGGCTCAAACAATCGCCTGACGACAGGCAAATCATCGACAATCTGTTTCGCATCCTGCACAACATCAAAGGCGACGCCGCCTTGTGCAATGTGGAAATGGGCGTCATCATCAGCCATCCACTCGAAACCCTGATGGGACACCTGCGCACCGGCAAACTGCGCTTCACCGAATTGCTCGGCGAAATCATCCTGCTGACGATAGATCGCCTGGAATTGGCGGTGGAAGCAGTGGCTGCGGGAAAACCCGTGACCCAATTGCAACTCGTCAAACTGGTGCAAGGGCTGGAAACATTAAGCCAGACCCCGCAAGACCAACTCGACGCCGCCATCAGCGGCGTCATCGAATCAGTCACCGGCTTTCGCCCCACCCTGGCGACGTTGCGCGGCACACCGCAAAAATCGGCGATCTCGCGCAGCCAGGAAAGCATTGCCACGGACCTGCGCTTCTTTCGCTTGCTGGCGCAGCAATTCGAAAACCGCTCGAACCACTTTCAGGGGCGCAGCGCCCGGATTCTTCGCCTTGCCCTTGACACCAACAAGGCAGCGAACAAACCGGTCGACCCGGTACAACTGGAAGCCGCAGTCTACATGCACGACGTCGGAATGATGTTCCTGCCCGAAGGCATGTGGCTGAACAAACTGGGGCGGCTTAACGAGGATGACAAGAAGGCCCTGCACGCGCACCCCAGTTACGGAGCAGGACTGCTGGAGCGGATGGAGGGCTGGAAACCCGCCGCCGCAATAGTGGCACAGCACCATGAAATGCCGGATGGCGCGGGTTACCCGGCGGGCCTGAAATCAGATGCCATCTGCCCGGGAGCAAAAATTCTGGCAATCGCTGACGCTTTTGAATCCGTGATGCTGAAGCATACTCATCGCGGCCATGGCCGTTCGATGCTGCGCGCCATCGCGGAAGTGAATGCCTGCGACAACCAGTTTGCGGCGGAGTGGATATCCCCCTTCAATGCCGTGGTCAGAAAGCTCATTGAAGGCTAATCGCTTTCAAAAATAGGCATCCTATTTTCAGAATTAATCTTGGTCTTCGTCTGCGCTGTGCCATCTGCGGTCGGATGAGAATTTGCTCCGTTGCGGACACTCACACGAAGGTTGAGCATTTTGTCGAATAACTTTACATTCGCCTTCTTGCTTTCATCGGAATTCATCATTATTTTTTCATGATTCAATCCAAAGTCCATAATAATCATAATGGTATTGATATTGTCATATCGTATGGCATGAATACTGCTTTATGCCAAAGTAATTATTCCAAGCCACCTTGATGGCGAGCAAAAGACGGCAAATATCAAAGATCCAATAAGAAACCAACTTAAAACTGGAGTGCCACATGAAAATCACACAAACCCTGCTACTTGCCGTCACCCTCAGCGCTGGCCTGCTTGCCACCACTGGCGCTAATGCAGCGACTTGCCCTAGCTCAGGATGTGGTACGAATTGGTTGAATGTTCCTGGCGATTTTTCTCAGCCTATCAACAATTTCTCCATGTATTTATTAGGCGGCTGGTTCAATGTAGACAGCCCAGACGGGAACGGTGGCGCGATTTCCGTAGTGAGCAAGGTGCTTAACACAACTGGCAAGCAGATCCAATTCACTGCTTCACAATTTGACCATGTCGGACCAGGGCAAGGAACTTCAATACTGAATGCCAATTTCAACCATTATGAGATTGGGTCAACTGCAAATTTATTTGGCGCACCAGTCTCTATTTACCTCAATGGTCAAGCCACTGGAACGCTGATTGATAACAGTGACAGTACTCAAGGCCAGTGGACGCTTAATACTCACTTATACGCAGACTGGAACGGAAACATCGGAATGGACCTTGGGATCATGCCATTATCCACTTCAGCCTCTTATTCCTATGTATCAGGAGGTTTTAACGATGCCAATGGAAACTGGTCGCCTGGGACCACGGTTATTGCAGCGGGAAACATTATGGACTACCACACTGGTTTAGCTTATATGGTAGGACAAGGCATTATGCAAAATGGTCCTTTTCAGGGTATCCGTGTGACGGTCGGGCTAGAGGGCCAAGACCCGCTTGCGGCACCAGTTCCACTGCCTGCAGCAGCTTGGTTGCTTGGGTCTAGCCTTCTGGGGTTGGTAGGTGTGGCGCGGCGTAAAGTTGCTTAATAAGCTTTATTGTTTATGATGACGGCGGCCTTTGGGTCGCTGTTTTTGTTTGTGGGTTGCAAATGAAAGTCTGCTTCCGCAAAGCGCCACTGTCGCATATGGGTCGAACGGAGACCCACACTTTCAGCAAATCCGGGGCAGTTGCTCCCCCGTCAACCAATCCACGATACGCCGCCCGCCAAAGGCGGTTTCCATCTGCACGAAACGGTGATCATCCTCGACCACCTCGCCGATCACCGCCGCATCCTGCCCCAGTGGGTGAGCGCGCATCGCCCCTAGCAACGCACTCGCATCCTCTTGCCGGCAAATGGCAACCAGCTTGCCTTCGTTGGCGGAATAAAGCGGATCGAGACCCAGAAACTCACACGCCGCCCTGACCTCGGTGCGAACCGGCAAGTCGGTTTCGCGCAGCATCATGCCAATTCCCGACTGGCGCGCGATTTCATTGAGGGTGGTAGCAAGCCCGCCGCGAGTGGGGTCACGCAGCGTGTGGATGCCGGGCACCGCCGCGACCATGTCCGCGACCAGCCCATGCAGAGCGACAGTATCCGACTGGATTGAAGTGCCGAAACTCAAATTCTCCCGCACCGAAAGAATCGCCACGCCGTGGTCACCGACCGTACCGCTGACGATGATCGCATCTCCCGGACGGGCGCGGTCGCCGGAAATATTCACCCCATGCGGCACCACTCCCACCCCGGTGGTCGTAATGAATACGCCATCGCCCTTGTTGCGCTCCACCACCTTGGTGTCGCCGGTAACGATGGGCACACCAGCCTCTCTGGATGCGCTGGCCATGGACTCAACAATGCGTGCAAGATCAGCAAGCGGATAACCTTCCTCCAGAATGAAACTGGCGGAAAGATAAAGCGGCACCGCGCCCGCCATGGCTACGTCGTTGATGGTGCCATGCACCGACAAACAGCCGATGTCGCCGCCGGGGAAAAACAGCGGCGAGACCACATGGCTGTCGGTGGCCATCACCATGCGCCCGGCGGGGACAGGGAAGCTTGCCTGATCGTTCATCTGGCGCAGGAATTCGTTGTCGAAAGCGGCAAGAAACAGCTCCTCGATCAACTGCGCCATGGCACGACCGCCGCTGCCGTGGGTCATGTCGATATGGCCGTGCTTCAGGTCGAGAGGGCGGATGTAGCCGCGTTTCACATTACTCATGCGCCTGTGTACCTCCCATAAGTGTAATAAGCCGCGCATGCCCCTTCGCTAGACACCATGCATGATCCTATCGGGTTATCCGGCGTGCACACCGTGCCGAACACTTTGCAGTCGAGCGGTTTCTTCACGCCGCGAATGATGGCGCTGCATTCGCATGCCGGGTGGTCATCCACCGACTGATAAGGCAATTCGAAACGTTTTTCCGCATCGTAAGCCGCATATTTCTCCCGGATTTGCAGACCACTGTCAGGCACCCATCCCAGGCCGCGCCACTCGAAGGTCTTGCGCAGTTCGAACACCTCCGCCACCAGGCCCTGCGCCTTGAGGTTGCCATCACGGGAGACGGCGCGGGTGAATTCATTTTCCACCTCGGCGCGGCCTTCGTTAAGCTGGCGCACCAGCATCAGGATCGCCTGCATCACGTCCAGCGGTTCGAAACCGGCGATCACCACCGGCATATGATATTGCGCTGCAAACGGCTCGTAGGGCCGGCTGCCGATCACGGTAGAAACGTGCGCCGGGCCGACCACGCCATCCACCCTGGCCTCGCCGCTCCCCATGATGGCAGTGATGGCGGCGGGAGTCAGCACGTGGTTGGAAAATACCGTGAAATTGGCGAGGCCCAGCGCCTCTGCCTGCAGGATCACCACCACCGTAGGAGGCGTCGTGGTTTCAAAACCGATGGCGAAGAAGACCACCTGTTTATCCGGGTTTTCCTGCGCGATTTTCAGCGCATCGGCGCTGGAATAGACCATGCGCACATCCGCACCGCCCGCCTTGGCCTTGAGCAGGCTTACACGGTCGGAGCCGGGCACGCGCAACATGTCGCCGTAAGAGCACAAGATCACATCAGGCCTGCGTGCCAGCGCAATCGCGCTATCCACCCTGCCGATCGGCAGCACGCAAACCGGGCAGCCGGGGCCGTGGATCATGTTGATGTTATCGGGCAGCAAGCCCTGCACGCCATAGCGGAAAATGGCGTGGGTATGGCCGCCGCAAAACTCCATCAGCCCGTAGTTTTTATCCGGATGCACCTCGCGCTTGATATCGGCAGCCAGCTTGCGCGCCAGTTCGCCGTCACGGAACTCGTCGATGTATTTCATATTGTCTGTAACCCGATTTCGGCGAACAGTTGCAGGGTCTTGGCCGCCTTTTCCGGATCAAGCCGGTTGAGCGCATAGCCGACGTGCACGATGACGTAATCGCCCACCACCACACCATCCACCAGCGCCAGCGAAATTTCCTTGCGCACGCCGCCCAGTTCGACCACAGCGTTATCGTTATCGAGTAGCTCGGCGACTCGCGCCGGGATTGCCAAGCACATAATTCACTCCATCATCGCAATATAGGCCTGCCCCAGCGCCAGCCCGCCATCATTGGTCGGAGCCTGACAGGCACGGTACACCTTCGCACCCGCTTGCCCCAGGCGAGCGGCAAGTGCAGCGCTCACCAGCCGGTTGAGGAAACACCCTCCGCCAAAAGCCACACACTCAAGTCCGGTTCTTTCGGTTCCATCCTCCACCCATGTCGCCAGCGCATCGGCCAGGGTGGCATGAAACAACGCGGCGCCATAACTGGCATCGTCAATTTCAGCCAGCGCGGCAAGCAGCGGAAATAAATTCAGCTCGCCATCCTGCACAGTATAGCCCTGCTCCATCGGCTCAACCGGCCCGTGACGTTCGGCCACGCCTTCCAGCAACATCGCCGCCTGACCTTCAAAGGCGGCGATCTGGCGCACGCCGAGCAATCCGGCGGCGGCATCAAACAGACGACCGCAACTCGAACTGAGCGGACTGTTGAAATTCTGTTCCAGCATCTGCCGCACCGCGCTTGCAGCCGGCACGGCAAACCGTCGCTCAATTTCCTCGCCCCGGCCCATAGCGTGCAGGGCGCTCGCCGCCATGCGCCAGGGTTCGCGTGCGGCGATGTCACCGCCGGGCAGCGCCAATTCTTTCAGATGACCCAAGCGTTCAAAATGCGCCCCATCCACCCGCAGCAACTCGCCGCCCCAGGCAGCGCCATCCGTTCCCAGGCCTACCCCATCCAGCGCCAGCCCCAACAAGGGTTCGGTCAACCCATGCTCGACTATCACCGCAGCAATGTGGGCGTGATGGTGCTGCACGGCGAGCACAGGAATACCGCGCTGCCGCGCAAAATCTACCGCGAAGGAGGTACTGAAAAAATCCGGGTGAAAGTCATGAGCAACAACCTCCGGCTCGATTTCCAGCACGCCCATCAGGTGCTGCACCGTATCCTCCAGCGAGCGGCAAGTTGCGGCGTTATCGAGGTCACCGATATGCTGCGAGAGAAAAGCTTCATCGCCGCGAGTCAGGCAGACAGTGTTCTTGAACCAGCCACCGCAAGCCAGCACCGAGCGCCCCGCCTGCGGCAACTTAATGGCGCGTGGAGTGTAGCCTCGGGCGCGACGAATAAAACCAACCCGCGCCAGTGCCGCTTGCCCCTTCTCCCCTCTGGGGAGAAGGTTGGGATGAGGGGCTACGGTGGCGGCCCCCCCCCCCCCCCCCCCCCCCCCCCCCCCCCCGGGGGGGGGTTTTTTTGTTTTTTCTCGCCCACACTCCGCCCCCCCCCCACACACACAGACGTGCATCCCAACAACGACCGC